>CABDZP010000026.1_pt1 | contig 7604 bp, 4 predicted proteins | sample 3132201 | NCBI WGS metagenome assembly CABDZP01 (sample SAMEA5534340, study PRJEB31848) | metagenome | biome: tundra; feature: field; material: soil | place: USA | collected 2013-05 | depth 0.45 m | reverse complement strand
GGATAGGGTAGGCGATGCATGGCTAGGCGGCAGACACCCAGGCCGTTGGGCGGCTTCACGCTCAGCGTTTTCTTCACCGAGGCCGAGCACCGATGCCAAGACGCTCTGATCGGCGCACAACTGCTTCAGCAGGGGACCAGCGCGAGGAATACGTACCTAATCTGGTTCGCCTTACGCTCGATCCTGATCTCGGCAGCAGCGATTTCGCAACTCGCTGGAGGCAGGGAAGGCGCTCGGGCCACGGAGCGGGCCACCTTCCGGTCAGCCCTGGGGATCGATCGAACCTGTGTCCTCCACAATCGCGCGGTCAGGGACAACGCCGAGCATATTGACGACCGCATCTTTCGGGCCCGAGAGAACGGACTCCTGGATAGTTACGTCTCTTATAACGTCGGACCCAAGAACGCATTCCGCTTCACCCCCCCTCAGCCCTTCCTTCTGCATTTCGACGACACCGTAGGGATCGTGTCGTTCTGGGCGGACGAGGTATCCATACCGAAGGTTCTTGCCGAGATACGGCGCATCCTCCCCCTGGCGGAGGCGGCTAGCCACCAGCCATTCAACGTCGAAGGTCTGGAGAGATAAGGGCGGCTGCCAGTAGCAGACGCGACCGGCAATCCCCTCGCACCCACAATGCTCCTCATGATTCTCCCGCCACTCGGCTTCTAGGTCTTCGCGAAGCATCTCGACAAGTTGCCGCGCCGAAGTCACGCTGCCCTCGCACGGCACGTCTAGTCTACGCGTTTGGTGCGCCAACTATATAACCACCTTACGTAAGCTGAGTTGGTGCGACGCTTCGATGTGGCGGTTCTGGGCGGGGGCTCGGGTGCGGAGGCCATCTGCGGCTCCGGTCTCGGGGGACTCTCGGTCGCGGTGGTTGAGGAGTTGCGCTTCGGCGGCGAGTGCCCATTCGTGGCCTGCCTGCCCAGCAAGGCGATGCTGCATTCGGCGGCCCTCCAGCGGGCCGCCACCGGCCACCCGCTGACGGAGCCCGCCTACGCGGAATACCGGAGGGCGGCTGCCCGGCGGGATCGTGTGGCAGAGCAGCGGGACGACTCCCAACACCTCCGAACTCTGCAAGAGCAGGGTGCGGAGCCCATTCGGGGCAGGGGTCACGTCCTGAAGCCGGGCCTGATCGAGGTAGGCGGAGAGCAGATCGAGGCCGGCAATCTGGTTATCGCGACCGGTTCGGAGCCATCCCTGCCCTCCGTGGAGGGACTGGGACAAGTCGACTTCTGGCTGAGCGACCGGGTCCTTTCGACTTCCGAACTGCCTGAGAGCGCGATCGTCCTGGGCGGTGGCCCGGTGGGCTGTGAGCTGGCTCAGATACTCGCCCGCTTCGGCTGCCGCACCGTGTTGATCGAGATCGCGGCCGGGCTCTTGCCGGCTGAAGAGCCCGAGTTGGGCCGCGCCCTGGCCGAGACGTTGAGAGCAGACGGCGTGGAGTTGCTGCTAGGACGCAAGGTGGAGTCGGTGAGCTCCCCATCCACGGGCCTGGTTCGCGTCTGCCGGGAGAGCGACCAGCCGCGCGAGGTCCAGGTGCTGGTGGTGGCGGCCGGACGCCGGCCGCGGATTCACAGCCTCGGCCTCGAGGCCTACGGCCTGAAGCCTGACGCCGGCCAGCTCCACGTCGACGAGCACTGCCGGGCGCTCGGACAGCGCCACCTCTTCGGCGTGGGCGATGTCACCGGCGTGGCCCCTTTCACCCACACCGCCAAGTACCAAGGGAAGGTGGTGGCCGCCAACCTCCGAGGGGAGGACGCAGTGGCGGACTACCGGGCCATCCCCCGGGCGATCTACACCAACCCGCCGGTGGCGGCCGTGGGTCTGACTAGGGACCAGGCCCGGGACCAGGGATTGGCGGTCGTGAGCGCCACCTGCTCATTGGGCGACACCGCCCGGGGCTTCGCGGAAGGAGTGAGCGCCGGTGAGTTGGTCCTGGTCGCGGACGCTTCGCGGCGGGTGCTGGTGGGCGCCGCGATCGCGGGTCCGGGCGCGGATGAGAGCATCGGCTGGGCAGCGCTGGCCATCAAGGCCAGGATCCCCCTGGAACTGTTGCGGGACACGGTGGCACCTTTCCCCACCTACAGCGAGGCCTACCTGGAGGCCCTGGACGCGCTAGCGATTTGAGGTTTCTGGGGGACGGCCGAAGCATCATTTAGCACGGCCCGGCCCACGCCGTCACCGGGATGGGGCGAGCGACGGCCCACGATCCGATCCACTGAAATGGCCGCCGGTCCCCCCAACCCCACGGCGGCGGCCGCGAGCGCTAGGGCGAGCGGAACTTCGAACGCGCCCGGGCCGTACAGTCCGTTCTTCCAGTGGACCTTGTTGAGGGCCCGCCAGGATGGTGCCCGCTCCAAGCCGCATCGCCAGGATGCCGATGTCGGACGTCCGCATTCTCGAATCATCCAATTTGAGCTGGGCCCGCTCCGATGTCCCCGACCAGCCACCAGGAGGCCGGTCACCTCCACATACCAGACAAGGGAGCGCAGGCCCGCCGGGATCCCTCGCCAGACATTCGGGGAGGTGGCTCTCTCGGTCGAGGGATGTTCGCCTGCCGCCTGATGAGCCGGGCTCTTCGTTCTTCGGAGCGGGCCCTGGCTCAGGCCCTGAGTGGGCTCCGTTAGCCGGCTGCCCTCCGAGCCTGGATCCGGGCCTGCGCCGCGGCCAGCCGGGCTCCGGCAACCCGGAAGGGGGAGCACGACACGTAGTCGAGGCCAAGCCGCTCGCAGACGGCTATCGACTGAGCATCTCCACCGTGCTCCCCGCAGATGCCGACCTCGAGCGACGGTCTGGTTTTCCGACCCTCGGTCGTCGCCATCGCCATCAGTCTGCCCACCCCATCGGGATCGAGGTGTTCGAAGGGGTTAGTCGGCAGGATCCCCTCGCTGACGTAGCGGTTGAGGAACTTGCCCTCGGCGTCGTCCCGGGACATCCCATAGGTCATCTGGGTTAGGTCGTTGGTCCCGAAGGAGAAAAACTGAGCCTGCTCCGCCACCTGGCCGGCGGTGAGCGCCGCCCGGGGCACCTCGATCATGGTCCCGATCTTGATCTCCAGTCGCACGCCCTGCTCCTTGGCCACCTGCTTCAAGGTGGACTCGATGATGGCGCGCGAGCGCTTGAGCTCCTCCACATGCCCGACCAGGGGCACCATGATCTCGGGGACTCCCTTGATCCGGCGCCGCCGAAGCTCGGTGGCCGCCTCGGCAATCGCCCGCACCTGCATCTCAATGATCTCGGGAAAGAACAGCCCCAACCGGCAGCCTCTGAGCCCCAGCATCGGGTTCTGCTCCCGGAGCTGCTCGACCGCCGCCAGCAGCTGCTCCGCACGAACCAATTTCTTGGGCGACTTCTTGAGCGCTCGAAGTCGCGTCACCTGCTCCAGCAGCTCGTCATGGTTGGGCAGGAACTCATGGAGCGGCGGGTCGATCAGCCGGATGATCACCGGGAGACCGTGCATCGCCTCCAAGATGCCGAGGAAGTCCTCCCTCTGGTAGGGAAGCAAGTGGGCCAGCGCCCGGCGGCGGGCCTCGGCGTCGCTGGCGAGGATCATCCTCTGCACGTGGGGCAGCCGGTCTTGCTGCATGAACATGTGCTCGGTGCGGCAGAGGCCGATCCCTTGAGCGCCAAAGGAGCGTGCCCTGATGGCGTCGGCAGGATTGTCGGCATTGGCCAGGACCTTGAGCCGGCGCACCTTGTCGGCCATCGCCAGCAGCTGCTGCAGGTCGCCTGAGACGACCGGCTCGATCGTCGCCGCGACACCTTCGATGACCCTTCCGTCGGACCCGTCGAGGGTGAAGACGTCACCCTCTTTGACGGTCACTCCACCCGCCTGGAAGCGGCGTCGGACGAGGTCGACGTTGATGTCCTCCGCCCCGGCGACGCACGGCTTGCCCATGCCTCGGGCGATGACTGCAGCGTGGGAGGTCCGTCCCCCTCGCGCGGTCAGCACTCCCTCAGCGGCGATCATGCCGTGGACGTCGTCAGGATTGGTTTCGATCCTGACCAGGATCACCTTCTCGCCCCGTTTGACGGCCGCCTCAGCGCGGTCGGCGTCAAAGACGGCGGCCCCGGTGGCAGCACCGGGCGAGGCCGCGAGACCGGTCGCGAGGACTCTGACCTCGGCGTTGGGGTCAATGGCCCGGTGGAGCAGGTGGTCGACCTGCTCCGGCTCCACCCGCAGGAGCGCCTCCTCCTCGGTGAGGATCCCCTCGGCGAGCATGTCCACGGCGATCTTCACCGCAGCGGCGGCGGTGCGCTTGGCGCCCCTCGTCTGGAGCATGTACAGCTTGCCCCGCTCGATGGTGAACTCCATGTCCTGAACGTCGCGGTAGTGAGTCTCCAGCTTGGCCGCAATCTCAGCAAACTTCCGGTAAACCTTGGGCAGCGACTTGCGCAGGGTCTCGATCGATTGGGGGGTGCGAATTCCCGCCACCACGTCCTCGCCCTGGGCCTTGAGCAAGTACTCGCCGAAGAGCCGCTTCTCCCCGGTGGCGGGATCACGGGTGAAGGCGACCCCGGTGCCGGAGTCGTCACCCATGTTGCCGAAGACCATGGCCTGGACGTTCACCGCCGTGCCCAAGGTGTGGGAGATGTGGTTGTACTCCCGGTAGGCCACCGCCCGGCGCCCGTTCCACGACGAGAAAACGGCGGCGATGGCCAGCGTCAGCTGCTCCCAGGGGTCCTCTGGGAAGGGCGCTTTGGTGTGCGCCCGGTAGATCTCCCGGTACTTCTGCGCGAGCACGGTGAGAGCCTCGGCCGGAAGCTCGGCGTCGCTGCTGACTTTGGCGGCCCGCTTGGCCGCCTCCAGCTCCCGCTCGAAGAGCTCGCCGTCCACCCCCTTTACGATCCGGCCGAAGAGTTGGATGAAGCGGCGATAGGCGTCGAGGGCGAAGCGACGGTCGCCGGTCTTCTGGGCCAGCCCCTCCAGGGTCTGCTGGTTGAGGCCCAGGTTGAGGACGGTGTCCATCATCCCGGGCATGGACAGGGCCGAGCCCGACCGCACCGACACCAGCAGCGGCTCGGCTGGGTCGCCGAGCCCCTTCCCGGACTTCGCCTCCAGTTGCTTCAGGTGCTCTTTGACCTCGTCCAGGAGGCCGGGGGGGAACTTGTCGCCAGACTTCATGTAGGCATTGCAGGCCTCGGTCGTAATCGTGAAGCCAGGCGGCACCGGCATCCCTGCCTTGGTCATCTCGGCGACGCCCGCTCCCTTGCCCCCGAGCAGCGCCCGCATTTCGGCACTCCCCTCTTCGAAGTCGTAGACGAACTTCGGATGAGTCTTCCGTGCCGGGGCTGGACGGGTACGCAATACGGTCCCTGTCATCGATACCGCCTCCTTGGCTGACAATTCCCATCCAAGTTTACCTGCGCGGGCCCCCGATCCAGGGCTGGGACCGATCCCCACCGGCACCGGTGCTAGGATCGGTCGGTCGGCTGTCGACCGGCTTCGCGCCCCGCCGCGTCCGGAGCCACCAGGACCATCCCCGCCCCGCGACTGGGCCAGAGGACTTTCCGGACCGAATGGGAATGCATCAAACCGGGGGTAGGGGTGCAGGCCGCATGCTGCGCAGCCTGTCTCAGCCGATAGACCCATCCATGCGCACGCCCCGGTCCCGGGGCACCGTACGGCGGGTCATCAAGCTCTTCCGCCCCTACCGCTGGAAGGTGCTCGGGGTGCTGGGGATCCTGATGGTGGTCGCCGCCCTCGGGATCGTCAACCCCTACATGCTCAAGCTGGTCATCGACGACGCCATCCTGAAGCACAACCCAAAGCTGCTGGTGATCTTGTTCGGGATCATGGTGATCACCCCCATCCTCAGCACCGGCTTGGGCGTCTGGCAGACCTACCTCAACGCCGTCGTGGGGCAGCGGATGATGCAGGACCTGCGGGTCGCGCTTTACAGCCATCTCCAGAACCTGCCACTGCGCTTTTTCACCGCCACCAGGACCGGGGAGATCCAGTCCCGACTCGCCAATGACGTGGGCGGGGTGGACTCGGTGGTCACCAACACCGCGACGACCACCGTCGCCAACCTCACCCGGACCGCTGCGACCTTGGCCGGGATGGCCTTTCTCAGCTGGCAGCTGACCGTGCTGTCGGTCGCGGTGCTGCCAATCTTCATCCTGGTCACAGTTAGGGTCGGCGAGGTGCGTCGACGGGTGAGTGCCCAGACCCAAGCGACCCTGGCCGACCTCTCGGCACTCGCCGAGGAGACGCTCTCGGTGAGCGGGATCCTGCTCACCAAGGTCTACGGGCGCGAGACGGCGGCGCGAGACCGATACGTGGTCGAGACCTCTCGCCTCACCAACCTGATGATCCGCCAGCAGATGGTGGGGCGCTGGTTCTTCGGGTTTATCCAGACGTTCTTCGCCATCCTCCCCGCCGGGGTCTACCTGATGGCGGGCGTGGTGCTGCACGCCGGTCTCAAGGGCGGGGTGTCGGTGGGTACTCTCGTCTCCTTCACCACCTTCCAGTCGGCGCTGTTCTTCCCGATCGGGCAGCTGCTCAACATCCAGGTGGAGCTCCAGGGTGCGCTGGCGCTCTTCGACAGGATCTTTCAGTACCTCGACCTCCCGATCGAGATCGCGGACCGGCCCGGGGCCATCACCATCCCCGCCGCTGCGATCAAGGGGCAGATCGGCTTCGAGAACGTGACCTTCAGCTACGAGCCGGGCATCACCCCAGCAGTCCAGGGAGTCACCTTCGGCGCCGATCCCGGCCAGCTAGTGGCGCTGGTGGGGCCGAGCGGAGCCGGCAAGAGCACCCTGACCTACCTCATGGCCCGTCTTTACGACGTCGACAAGGGGCGAATCACCCTGGACGGACACGATCTGCGTGACCTCACCCAAGCCACCTTGCGGGCGGCGATCGCGGTGGTGACCCAGGAGACCTTCATCTTCCACAGCACCATTAGGGAGAACCTCTTGGTGGGCAGGCCCAACGCGACCGAAGAGGAGCTGATCGCCGCCGGCAAGGCCGCGGCGATCCACGACCGGATCATGGAGCTACCCGGCGGCTACGACACCGTGGGAGGCGAGCGCGGTTATCGGCTCAGCGGTGGGGAGAAGCAACGCGTCGCCCTGGCCCGGGCGATCCTGAAGAATCCCCGGGTCCTAATCCTCGACGAGGCTACCAGCGCCCTCGACAGTCACAGCGAACGCGCCATCCAGGACGCCATCTCCCAGCTGATGGAGGGCCGAACCACGATCGCCATCGCCCACCGGCTCTCGACCATCCTGGCCGCCGACCTGATCGTGATGCTGGACCACGGCCACATCGTCGAACGAGGAACCCACACCCAGCTGATGGCCCAGGGCGGCGCCTACTCCCGCCTCTACCTGGAGCAGTTCGCGAGGCAACCGCTGGAGGCGGTGAGCTAGCGGCCTGCCCTGGGGAGAGCGAGATTGCTAGGACTGTCTCACCCCGTGGCCAAGATCGTGGTCACCAGGGCCGCAAGGGCGAATATGAGGCCCAATACGCCGCTCATGACCCCCATCCATCGGCCTCAGGACTGGTTCGGTCGACCGTGCTGACCGTCCGCACAAGCGGGGATGAGTTGAGAGGTCAACGCCCCCTCCAAGATCAGCGGCAAACCGATCAG
>CABDZP010000025.1_pt1 | contig 7609 bp, 4 predicted proteins | sample 3132201 | NCBI WGS metagenome assembly CABDZP01 (sample SAMEA5534340, study PRJEB31848) | metagenome | biome: tundra; feature: field; material: soil | place: USA | collected 2013-05 | depth 0.45 m | reverse complement strand
GTTCCCGGAGCTCGCCCCGCAACCGGCTCAGCTCCTGCGATGCCTGTTGCGCCCGGGTGGGGTCGTCCCACGCACCGGGCCGACCCAGCTCCCCCTCTAGGAGTTCAGCCCGAGTCTGCTTCCCGGCGAAGTCAAAGGTGCTCCTTGAGTTGCGCCGACCTGCGCTGAAGGGCTGCCGCCGATTCACTCAAGTCACTCATCAGGCTTCGAGTTTACCGGGGAGGGCAGGACACGCTCGACCGAGCCGCCCCGGCGGACGCCAGAACGAGCGCGGCCGCCCACAGCGGAACTGGAGGAGGGCCCCCGTGGGTGAGCAGGGCACTGAGGGAAAGCGGGCCCGGCTGAGCGGGAAAGGATAGCGGTGCCCACAGGATGTCTCGGAGGAACCGGCCCGGCCCGGCCTAGACGCAGAACGGCAGGTACAACACGGCAGCGGCCAGGATCAGCCCCCCGGCCGATGTCACGCCGCCTGGAGGGGAACCAGGGCAAAGCGGAGCCAGCACCGGCAGGACCGTGTATTTGCCCCCAGGGCCACCGCCAGGTAGAGCACGCCCCACCGAGGATGCCGGTCCCGCAGCAGGAGCCAGAGCAAGAACGGTGCCAGCGCATAGAGCTCCGTCCACCCATTCCACACCATGACAGCGGTTGGGGGAACTGCGATCAGCATCGCGGCTGACCTGAGGCGTCGCCAGCGAACAGGGACGCCGCCGGGTCAGCGCGCGAGCGCAAGCGATAGAGCGCCAACAGACTGATCACGGCACAGGCCAGACTCATCACGCGGGGGTCGTCGATCCAGGCCGCCGGCGCCGCCAGCAGGACCGTAGACGAAAGGGACGTGCGACTCCCCGTAGGTGGTCGACGCATAGACGGCGGTGTAGGGTCTAGCCCGTGCAGCAGCCGCAGAGTGCCCTCCTTGAGGACCCCAGACCACAGCGATGACGGCGGAGCCGTACCGCCAGTCCGCGGTCGCCCCAAGGGCCCTCAAGCCCGCCATCGTCGCCAGCACCACGACCCGCGCCCGGTAGCGAAGCAGCACCAGCAGCACCACCAAGAGGGCCAGCGCGACGGCAGCGGTCTCGGTGGCGGGAACATGCAGCGGAGTGGCCAACAGCAACGCCGGTACCACCACGATCCACATGGGTACGGTGCCCGGAGCGAGGGATCGGTGCGTCAGCAACACCAGTAGCAGCACACCCGAAACCCCGAACAAGGCACCGGAAACCGGATTCGCATAAGCCCCGGCAACCGGGTCGGCTACGGTCAAGGTCAGACACGCTGCGCTGAGTAGGGATGCGCCGGTGAGCCACCGGGAGGGCTCAGGCGGCCGCGCAGAAGCGGCGGCACTGGCCCTCAGCAGGGGGGGTCTAAGAGCCCGGACCGCGATCTGTTCCGCTCCGCGTGAACGCCGCGCCGGGTCGGGTTCCGCGTCGCTATGGCATCGCGGAGGAGTGGAGAGGCTCCGGCAGATGAAGCTACCCGCTCCCTCGACTGAGGCGAGCCGCGACGGCGGTCAAGCTCGGCCGCGAGTCAGGGGGGAACCGAGTCCGCCCCCCTGGCGGTCACCGAGTCAGCTAGCGGCCCCGTGGCAGCGCTTGTACTTGCGACCCGAGCCGCACGGGCAGAGCGCGTTGCGGCTCACCGGCGGCACCGCGCCCGGACTCTGGGTTGGCCGGCTGGCCGCGGAGGCAGCCGCCACGGGCGGACCGACCGGGACAGGCGTCACGGACGCTGGCACCGTGTCCGCCCCAACCGCTGCGGTTGGACCCGCCTCGGGGTGAACGGCGACCCCCTCCAGCGGCGCGGCCTCCGCCGGGGTCAGCTGGATTTCGGCGTGGAAGAGGTAGCGGACGATCTCCTGCTTGAGCGACTCCTGGAAGGACTGGAAGGCGGAAAAGGCCTCTGCCTTGAACTCGACCAGCGGATCCCGCTGGCCCATCGACTGCCAACGGATGTCGTCCTTGAGGTGCTCCAGAGTGGTGAGGTAGTCCGCCCAGCGCTGATCGATCAACTGCAGCATCAGCTGGGTCTCGGCGATCCGCACCACCTCCTCCGTATAGAGCGCCTCCTTCTCCGCGTAGAGGCGCTCCGCCTCCTTGATCAGAGTGTCAGTCACCTCCTCGGGGCTTTCCCCGAGCTGCTCCAGTTCGACCTCCTCCGCAGGCGGAAAGGGAAAGACGTAGCGCAGGCGGTTCCACAGACCTTCCAGGTCCCACTGGGCCTGGTGGCGCCCGGGGCAGTAGACGGCGATCAGGTCCCGGATCACCTCCTCGGTCCACTCGTGGAGGTTGTCGCGGGTGTCCACACCCTCCAGGATCCGATCCCGCTCCGCGTAGATGATCGCACGCTGCATGTTGACCACGTCATCGAATTCGACAACGTACCGGCGGCTGTCGAAGTTGGCTCCCTCGACCCGCGACTGCGCGGACTCGATCTGGCGGCTCACCAGCCGAGACTCAATGGGGACGTCCTCGTCGATCCCAAACGTCGACATCAGCCCCCGCATCCTCTCCCCCCCGAAGACCCGCATCAGGTCGTCTTCAAAGGAGAGAAAGAACCGGCTCTCGCCGGGGTCGCCCTGGCGGCCGGCCCGGCCCCGCAGCTGGTTGTCGATGCGTCGCGATTCGTGTCTCTCGGTGCCCATGATGTAGAGACCACCGAGCTCTTGGACCCCCTCCCCCAACACGATGTCGGTGCCGCGTCCGGCCATGTTGGTGGCGATGGTGACCGCCCGCTGCTGTCCTGCGGCTGCCACCACCTCAGCCTCCCGCTCGTGCTGTTTGGCGTTGAGGACCTCGTGCACGACCCCCCGTTTCTCCAAAAGCCGGGAGAGACGCTCACTCTTCTCGATGCTCACCGTGCCGACCAGCACCGGCTGACCCTTGCGGCTCCGCTCCTCGATCTCATCGGCGATGGCCTTGAACTTGACCTCCTCCGAGCGGAAGATCAGGTCGGCTTCGTCGATCCGCACCATGGGCCGGTTGGTGGGGATCGGCACCACCTCGAGCCGGTAGATCTTGTGGAACTCCTCCGCCTCGGTGATGGCGGTCCCGGTCATCCCGGCCAGCACCTCGAAGGTGCGAAAGTAATTCTGAAAGGTGACCGTGGCGAGCGTTCGCTGCTCCTGCTGGACCTTGACGCCCTCCTTGGCCTCGATCGCCTGGTGCAGGCCGTCAGACCACCGCCGTCCGGGCATGGTGCGCCCGGTGAATTCGTCAACGATCACCACTTCGCCGTCACGCACGATGTACTCACGATCCTTCAGGTACAGCGCGTGAGCGCGTAACGCCTGGTTGATGTGGTGAGCCTCCTGCACGTGCTCGATGTCGTAGATGTTGGCGATCCCCGTCATCCGCTCGATCTTCTCAATCCCCTCGTCAGTGAGACTCCCGGACTTGGTCTTCTCGTCAATGGTGAAATCGACGTCGGGGGTGAGCCGGGGGATAAGACGCGCGTATTGGTAGTATTTTTCTGGTGATTCTTCACCCAGTCCGCTGATGATGAGCGGGGTGCGTGCCTCGTCGATGAGGATTGAGTCGACCTCGTCGATGATCGCGTAGTAGCGATCGCGCTGCACCTTCTGGTCCAGGGATCGGGCCAGGTTGTCGCGCAGGTAGTCGAAGCCCATCTCGTTGTTGGTGGCGTAGACGACATCGGCTTGATAGGCCTCCCCGCGGGAGACCGGCCGCAGGTGGCGCAGCCGGGCGTCGCTGTGCTGCTCGTCAATGTACTCGGGGTCGTAGACCAGCGACTGGTCGGGGATGATCACGCCGACCTGCATGCCCAGGGCGTGGAACACGGGGGCGTTCCAGCCGGCGTCACGGCGGGCCAGGAAGTCGTTGACGGTGACGAGGAAGCAGCCCCGCCCGGTCAAGGCGTTGAGATAGAGCGGGAGCGCGGCCACCAGGGTCTTGCCCTCGCCGGTCTTCATCTCGGCGATCTTGCCCTGATGGAGCACGATGCCCCCCAGGCACTGCACATCGAAGGGCCACATCCCCACAGTGCGCTGGGCCGCCTCGCGGGCGACCGCGAAGGCCTCGACCAAGAGGTCGTCAATGTTCTCCCCTAGCTCCAGGCGACCCTTGAACTCGTCGGTCTTGGCCCGCAGCTCGGCATCGGAGAGACGCTTGAACTCCTCGCCCAGCTCACCGATCTCGGCTACTTCCCCGGTATGGCGGCGGACCTCCCGTCGGGTGGGGTCGTAGATCCGGCTGAAGACACTCATGACGCCAGGGGATTATGCCCCGGTCGCCTGCTGGGCAATCCCCACCGCCGCCGGCTCTTCGAAATAGGCGGGGCCGGTGCCGGCTCCCCCGACCTCCATCCAGCAGGTGCGGGCGCCCTCCACCACCACGATCAGCACCGCGATCGGGGTGAGGCCGACGGCCAGGGCGTGAAAACTCCAGATGGGCGGGAGAGTGGCCAGCACCAGCACACATAGCCCGGCCCCGAAGCCGGTCAGGCGAATGTCGGTCCGCCAGTGCCAGAGCGCGACGGCGAGGACCGCGAGCAGCAGCAGCCCCAGCGGCCACGGGACGACCTGGGCCGGCCAGACGAGCAAGAGCAGCACCAGCGTCGCCCCCGAGAGGCCAAGGCCCAGGCCGTGGACTCGCCGGGCGTCGCGGCCCACGGTGAGCATGAATAGGGGCAATAGCAGCAGGTCGTCATTGGGGTGCGCGTAGGGGATGGCCAACAGCCAGATCCCCACCGGCAGTGCCACCGCCCAGGTAATCCTTCCCACCGGGCTCACCCGCCGCCAATCTGGGGAGGCCATCATCCAGACGCCGAAGACCACGATGGCGGCGAGAGCGAGCGCCACCACTGCCAGGGTGGCGGGAGCGGTGAGACCGGTGCCCAGCCGCCAGGATTGGGGGGCCGCCCCGAGCAGCCCCGGGAGGCCGGCGAGATCGGACTGGTGGGTCCCGACCGCGCCCCCGAACACTCCCAGCTGGTGCCACCAGGAGGCCAGCAGCGACCAGCTGGCGAGCACGGACAACGCCGCCACCAGCAGGAACCCGGCCGCGAAGCGCAGGGCCCTTGCCCGGTCGGGCCAGAGCGCCAGGAACATGAAGATCGGTACCGGCCAGAGCAACGTGGGTTTGAGCAGAATCAGGCCCAACACGCACCCCGCGGCCAGGCTGCGTTCGTGCCAGGCCAGGAGCATCGACCCCGCCAGGGCCGCGAAGAGAAGGGCATCAAACTGGCCATCGATGAGGCCCAGCAGCCCGATCCAGGAGGCGATCACCCCCGCCGCCAGGATGCTGGTGTGGCGCCACCCCAGATCCCGGGCGAGGAGGGTGAGCGTGAGCACCACCACGAACACCCCTAGCGCGGTCAAGAGGCCGTAGCTGACCCAGAACGGCAGATGGGAGAGGGGCACCAGCAACCAGGCGGCGGCCGGAGGATCCACGAAGGTGTCCAGCAAGGGGTTGAGGCTGGGATAAGCGTGTGCCGCCTGTTCCGCGGTCTGAAGAGCACCGAGGTGGTAGGGGTTGGCGCCCCGGCCGACCAGCTCACTGGCGGCGTAGAAGACCCGGAAGTCGGTGGCCAGGCCTCCGGGCCGAGGAGGAAACTCGTGGGACAGGGCGAAGACCGCCAGCCCCACTACGCAGCCCAGAGACGCTAACAGCACCACTCGCCGCAGCCGCCGCCCCCGGTTGCCCAGCAAATCCTCCAGGCTCCCCGCCTCTGGAACGGAGGTCACCGCCGAGTCACTCGACGCTCAGGGCGGCCACCGGATCAATGTTGCTGAGTTGCCGCGCAGGAATCACGGCGGCCAACACGATGGCCAGCACCACCGCCAGCACCGCCGCCAGGATCACCAGGCCCGGGACTTCGAAGGTCAGGGGCAGCGCGGCCGAGGTGGCGGCATGGACCTCAGGGGCGATCAGGCCGATCCCAACCGCCACCCCGAGGGCACATCCGGCGATCGCGGTGGCCAGCGCCTCCCCCATCACGGCCCGACGCGTCGCCGCCCGACTGAGGCCCACCACCCGCAAGAGCGCCATGTCCCGGGTACCCTCGCGGGCCCCCAGTACGACGGTGTTGATGGCGGCCAGGATGGCGATCACGACTCCCACCAACGCCAGCGCCGACAGCGCGGCGATGTCGTGCTGGACGCCGAGGTCTACCCCCTGTCGCACTGAGGAGACCGACTCCTCCTCCATGCCGTACCGAAAGGCGGCCAGCGCCACTGGCCGCTGGAGGTCACCTCGTCCGCGCAACTGAAGTTGGATGAGGTTGAACCCCTCGGCCGCCGAGCCAAAGTCCTTCTTGGCGGCTGCGCTGTCAACCACGATTGACTCCTCGCCCGAGGCTCCGGGCAGGGTGTGGGCGACGACGCCCGCCACCCTGAAGGCGCCAGTTCCAGTCGTGGTCACCACTTTGATCTTGGACCCGACTGCGGCATTGAGAGTGTCGGCAAGTTCCAGCGGAAGTAGCACGCCCTGACCGGAGGCCACCTGGGCCAAAGCCGAGCTCCGGTCACCGTGCACGAACTGAAGGGCGCCAGTGATGCCGTAGGCCGTGGCCGAGGTCGCAGCCAGAGAAACCGCCTGGTGGCCGACCCTGCCCACTACGAATCGAACCGGAGCCGAGGCGACCACGGTGGTGCTGCCGGTCTTGGCCGATATCGCGGTCAGCACCTGCTGCTCCACCTTCTGGCTTTGAACCACCGGGCTAACCACCAGGTACTGGCCCACGAAGAGGTGGTTCACCCAGACCTGGCCAGCGGTCAGGGCAGCTCCGGACAGCCCCACCAAGCCGATCGCCGTCGCCACACTGACGAAGAGAGCAGCCAGGGCCAGGGAGGTTCGGGCCGGGCCGGTGCGCCCGCGCGCTGAGATCGCGGCTGCCGGAACTCCGATAAAGGGGGCCAGCAGCGAGCCCAAACCACGGACCAAGAAGGGGCCGGTCCAGCCCAGGGCAGCACAGATGGCGACATAGGCGCAGGCCGCCCCCAGGCCGACGCCCAGGGGTCCCCCATTCTCGAAGAAGAAATAGGCACCTATCGCTCCCAACCCGATCAGCGGCAGCTGCACGACCCACCCCCGGCCTCGACGCATCGCGGGCGGCCTGACCGCCAGCAGGGGCGGGATCCGAGCCGCCTGGACCGCCGGCAGCGCCGCGGCGAGCACGCCCAGGAGCAAGACCAGCAGGAAGGCGGCCACACTCCAGCCAAGGTCAGCCTGGACCCGAGGCGCTGGATTCACTCCGGAGGGGGTGGAGAGGGCGATCAGAACCTCCGCCAGCACGTAGCCGACCCCGACCCCCAGCGCCGCGCCCAGCGCGGAGGCGGCGATCGCCTCCCGCAGAAAGCTGCGGAAGATCAAGCCCCGGCTGGCCCCAGCCAGCCGCAGCAAACCGATCTCCCGGCGACGGTCGAGAATGATCGAGCTGAAGGTTGCCCCAATCACCGCGAACGCCAGCACCAGGCTGAGCGCGGTGATGCCGTAGAGGATGGGCTGCAGTTCCCCTACTGGGTCCCCGTCGGGCACCGATCGCGGGTTGCTGACCGTGTACTGGGTGTGGACGGATCGGGAGAGCTCGCGGAGCAGCTGGGGCACGGTCGCTCCGGGGCGGAGCCTGATCGCGACCTCGCTGACCTGAAGTC
>CABDZP010000024.1_pt1 | contig 7621 bp, 7 predicted proteins | sample 3132201 | NCBI WGS metagenome assembly CABDZP01 (sample SAMEA5534340, study PRJEB31848) | metagenome | biome: tundra; feature: field; material: soil | place: USA | collected 2013-05 | depth 0.45 m | reverse complement strand
AACCTCACCAAGCCCGGCGTGATGAGTCTCTTGCTGGTCACGGAGTTTTTGGCAATGGTGATCGCCGCTCGGGGGTGGCCCGGTCTGGGGCTAAGCGCAGCCGCTCTGGCCGGCGGGGCCTGCGCCTCGGGGGGCGCCGCCGCCATCAACTGCTGGTTCGACCGGGACATCGACGCCGTCATGGGCAGGACGCGCCACCGACCGGTTCCGTCCGGCCGGATCCGGCCCGAAGCGGCCCTGGCCTTCGGGGCGGCTCTGAGCGTGGCGGGGTTCTTGCTTTTCCTGATCTTGGTCAACCCCCTTGCGGCCGGGCTTTCAGCAGCCGGGGGAGCGTTTTACGTCTTCGTGTACACCTTCTGGCTGAAGCGGAGCACGAAGTCGAACATCGTGATCGGCGGAGCGGCGGGCGCGGTCCCTCCCTTGGTCGGCTGGGCTGCGGTTACCCACGGCGTGGGCCCGCTGGGGCTCGCTCTATTCGCGTTGGTCTTTCTTTGGACCCCGCCACATTTTTGGGCGCTGTCGTTGATCGTGCGCCGCGACTATGCGGCGGTCGCAGTCCCCATGCGGCCGGTCGTGGTGGGGATTCGGCGGACCCGTACCAGCATCGTGGGCTACACCCTGGTGCTGGTCGCGTTCAGTTGTAGCTTGGCGATCTGGCTGGGGCCAGCGGAGCTGCTGGTAGCGCTTCTCCTGGGTGCGCCGTTCATCGCTCTTAGCATCCTGGTGCTTCGAGAGGCCTCGGGCATGCGCTGGGCCCGGCAGCTCTTCCATTTCTCGATTCTCTACCTGTTCGCCTTCTTCCTCGGTAGTGCGGGAGTCGCCGTTCTCGTGCGCTGAGATCCTAGCCGGGCCGTCTCAGGAGGTGTCGACTCCGAGCAAGACCACCAAGATGAAGAACGACGCAGCAGCCACCAGCACCATGGCGGCGATCAGCCAGCCGATGCGGGACATCCTGACCGGCGTCTGAAGGTCCGCCAGGGTCCTGGGGCCTTCGGCGGTCTGGGGCTCTTGACCGCCGCCGCTCCCTTCATCGCTGTCTGGAACTGCCACCGCATCGAGTATAGACGGGCTGCTTGGGGCCGGCGCCGAAGTCAATCTCACCTCGCCCACCTAGAATGACTGACTTGGGCATGCAGTTCGAGGACCTGCTCCCCCGCCTCAGCTACCTAGGGGAGAGCGAGGTTGCCACGCTGGGGCGGGCGTACCGGGTCGCTGAGGCGGCCCACGAGGGTCAGCTGCGCCTTTCCGGCGAGCCCTACATCACTCACCCGCTGGCCGTCGCTGCCCTCTTAGCGGACCTTCACCTCGACACCGATGCCCTGGCGGCGGCCCTGCTTCACGACGTCGTCGAGGACACTCCGATCGAGGCCGAACAGATCCGGGAGGAGTTTGGCGCCACGGTCGAGAAGCTGGTCGCCGGGGTGACCAAGCTGGGTCGGATCAAACTCCACAGCCAGGCTCAGGTCCAAGCCGAAAACATCCGCAAGATGCTGATCGCCATGGCCGAGGATCTGCGGGTTGTCCTGATCAAGCTGGCCGACCGCATGCACAACATGCGCACCATCGCCGCCCTCCCCGAGGAGCGCCAGCGCCGGATCGCCCAGGAGACCATGGACATCTATGCCCCGCTCGCCCACCGACTGGGGATCTGGCAGATGAAGGCCGAACTGGAGGACCTCTCTTTCTCGGTCCTTGACCACGACAACTACGAGCGGGTGCGCCAAGAGGTGCACCTGCGGCGGCGGCAGCGGGTGGTGGCGCTGGAGCAGGCCTGTCAGCGCCTGGAGGCGGAGTTGGCGGAGGCGGGGATCAGCGCTGAGGTGGTCGGGAGGCCAAAGAACCTCACCAGCATCTTCCGCAAGATGCAGCAGGACGGGAAGACGATCCGAGAGATCTACGACCTGGTCGCGCTCCGGGTGATCTGCGACGACATCCGGGGCTGCTACGGGGCGCTCGGGGTGGTCCATGCGCTCTGGAAGCCGATCCCGGGGCGTTTCAAGGACTACATCGCCATGCCAAAAGGGAATGGCTACCAGTCCTTGCACACCACGGTGGTTGGGGAGGGGGGCGAGCCGGTGGAGATCCAGATCCGCACCCGCGACATGCACCGGACCGCCGAGGAGGGCATTGCGGCTCACTGGCACTACAAGGAAGGGACCCGCTCCGACCAGCGGCTGGACGAGGGCTTCAGCTGGCTCCGCTCGTTGTTGGAATGGCAGAAGGAGGTGCTCGACGCCGAGCGTTTCGTCGAGCATGTCCGGCTCGACGTCTTCCAGGACGAGGTCTTCGTATTCACCCCCAAGGGCGATGTGCTCTCGCTCCCTGCCGGGGCCACCGCGATCGACTTCGCCTATCGGATTCACACCGATGTAGGCCACCGCTGCCTCGGCGCCAAGATCAACTCGCGGATGGTGTCGCTGGACTACCTGCTCCAGAACGGGGACATCGTCGAGATCCTCACCACCCGGTCGGAGCGTCATGGACCGAGTCGAGACTGGCTCAACTTCGCCAAAACGAGCAGCGCGCGGGAGAAGATCCGCCAATGGTTCAAGCGGGAGCGGCGTGAGGAGAACGTCGCCCGAGGGCGAGAGCTGTTGGACCGCGAGCTGCGGCGGATGCGGGGGGTCCAGCTGAACACAGTCCCCCAGCAGCGCCTGCTCGATCTGGCCAAGGAGTTCCGGATCCCCGACCTCACCGACTTCTTCGCCGCGATCGGCTATGGAGAGGTGGCGGCGCGGACGGTGGTGCTGAAGTGGGCGGCGCGCGAGGAGGCCGGCGCGGGTGCTGCGGCTCCGGCCCCGGCTAGTGCCATCCCGCTCATTTCCCGCTCCTCTCCGAGCGGTGGGGTCAAGGTGGCCGGCCTGGCGGATCTGATGACCAACATCGCGCGCTGCTGCAAACCGGTCCCCGGCGAACCGATCCGCGGTTACGTGACCAGGGGCCGGGGGGTCACTGTGCACCGGGAGGATTGCGTCAACATGCGCCACGCCACCGACCCGCAGAGGATCGTGGAGGTGGAGTGGGACGAGGGCAGTCGTCAGGTCTATCCAATCCGGCTGCGGATTGAGGCGCGTGACCGCACCGGCCTGCTCCGGGATGTGGCAATTGCCATCGCCGAGAGCAAGGTCAACCTGAGCGGAGCCGCCGTCGAGGTCGACGGGGCCCAGACGGCAGTCATCTCGGCGGTGGTGGACATAGCCAGCCTCACCGACCTGAGTCGACTCCTGGAGCGGTTGGAAGGGGTGCGCGACGTCCAGCAGGTGATTCGAGAGGTCGGCTGAGCTGCCTGTGATCGGAGGTCGGCGCTGGTCCAGGCAATTACACTGCCACTTCGATGTCCCCGATCTCGCGGCCGCGCGGAACCGAAGACCTCCTTCCCGACCGCCTGGCGGCCATGGCCCGGGCTACCGAGGTCGGGATGCGGGTGGCCAGCAGTTTTGGGTACCGGCAGATCGCAACTCCCATCTTTGAGGCGACCGAGCTCTTCACCAGAGGAGTCGGGGACACGACAGACGTAGTGCGCCGGGAGATGTACACGTTCCCAGACCGATCGGGGCGGTCGCTGACGCTGAGGCCTGAGAGCACAGCTCCGGTCCTGCGGGCTTTCGGTGAGTCCTCGCTGCGCGAGCTGCCCCCGCCGGTCCGGCTGAGCTACGCGGGCCCGATGTTCCGCTACGACCGGCCGGGCCGAGGTCGCTACCGGCAGTTCCACCAGTTCGGGGTGGAGGCGGTTGGTGACGGCGAGGCCGAGCTGGACGCCGAGGTGATCGCGGTAGCTTGGGACTGGCTCAGCGAACTCGGCTTGGGCGGGATCAGTCTGCAGCTCAACAGCATCGGGGATGCCCAGTGTCGGCCCGCCTACCGGCAGGCGCTCCTCGACCACTTCGCACCTCATTTGGCCCAACTTCCCGAGCTCGACCGAGCGCGGCTGGGACGTAATCCACTGCGGATCCTGGACAGCAAGGAGCCGGGTACGGAGGAGCTGATGGCGACGGCGCCCCGGACCTTGGATTTTCTCTGCGAGGACTGTCGGGACGCGGTCGAGAGGGTCCAATCGGCACTCCGGGCCTACCACATCCCCTTTGAGCTGAACCCCCGGCTGGTGCGGGGCCTCGACTACTACGTCCGGACCACCTTCGAGGTCTGGCACGAGGACCTGCTCGGCGCCCAGAACGCCCTCTTCGGGGGGGGGCGCTACGACGGGCTCTCTGAGCTGCTGGGCTACCCAGCTGCCCCCGGGGTGGGTTTCGCGGCCGGTTTGGAGCGGGTGGTGATGCTGGCTCCGCCCGGCCCATCCCTGGCCCCGCCGCAGGTGGTGGTCTGTTCGGCGCAGCCGACGGCCGTGCCCCTGGCGATCGACTTGGCCCAGAAGCTGCGCCGCGATGGCCTGACGGTTCTCAGTGACGTGGGCCGCCGGAGCCTCAAGGGCAAGATGCGGGCCGCCGAACGCAGCGGGGCTGGGGCGGTGGGGCTCCTAGGCGACGCGGAGGTAAAGGCCCAGCGGGTGACGCTCCGGCGGCTCAGCACCGGCGAGCAGCTGACGGTGCGGCCGGAGGAGGTGTCGTTACAGGTTCGCGAGTGGGAGCAGGCGACTGACGGCGGCGAGGTGCACTCGTGAGAGGCAGGCGGATGTGCGGCACGGTGAACCTGGCCGATCGAGGTCATCGAGTGCTGCTGGCCGGATGGGTCAACCACCGTCGCGACCATGGCGGTCTCACCTTCATTGACCTTCGCGACCACACCGGGGTGGTCCAGCTGGTTTTCAACCCGGCCCGCTCCCCGCAGGCCCAGGAGGTCGCCGAGAGATGCCGCCTCGAGTGGGTGCTGCGGGTGGAGGGCATTGTGGAGCCACGTCCCGAGGGTAGTGAAAACCCTAACTTGCCCACCGGGGCGGTGGAGGTCGCGGTCGACAGCTGCGAGGTACTCGCCCAGGCCGAGGCGATGCCGCTGGGAACAGCCGACGAGGCGGAGGCCGATGAGCGAGTCCGCCTCCAGTACCGCTATCTGGACCTGCGCCGGCCGCGAATGCAGCACAACCTGCGAGCTCGGCATCGCTTCATCAAGCGGCTGCGAGATGAGGCCGACCGCATGGGCTTTGTCGAGATCGAGACTCCCACCATGATCCCGAGCACCCCCGAGGGGGCGAGGGACTTCATGGTGCCGAGCCGGATGTGGCCGGGCCACGTCTGGGCTTTGCCACAGTCTCCCCAGCTCTACAAGCAGCTCTCAATGGTGGCCGGCTTTGATCGTTACTTCCAGATCGCCCGCTGCTGGCGCGATGAGGACCTCCGGTCCGACCGGCAGTTTGAGTTCACTCAGCTAGACCTCGAGATGTCCTTCGTCGACGAGGAGGAGATCTATGAGGTCCTGGAGGCGATGATCTCGGTCGCCTGGGAGGCCGCCTTCGGGATGCCGGTGCCGACACCCTGGCCTCGACTACCGTACCGGGAGGCGATGGAGCGCTTCGGCTCAGACAAGCCCGACACCCGGTTTGGGCACGAGCTGCAGGACGTGTCTGAAGTCTTCCGGGCCACCTTGTTCCGGGTCTTCGCCGGTGCGCTGGAGGCCAAGGGCACTATCCGGGCGCTGCGGGTGCCTGGCGGTGGGGAGCTGGCCAGGGGTGAGCTGGAGGGGGATTGGCTGCAGGTGGCGCGCACCTACGGGGCGCTCGGCCTCGCCTACCTGTGGCGCCGAGCGGGACAGTACGAGGGGTCGATCGCGAAGTTCTTCTCCGAGGCAGAACTGGTCGCGCTGACAGAGCGGCTCGGTGTCGAGGAGGGCGACTGCGTCTGCTTCACTGCAGGCCCGGACCAGGTAGCGCTCACCGCTTTGGGGGCGGTCCGGCTTCACGCCGCTCGCCGGTTTGGGTGGATCCCAGAGGGCCGCTTCGATTTCCTCTGGATCACCGAGTTCCCCCTCTTCGAGAGAGCCGCCAACGGCGGCCTGAGCCCCATGCATCACCCATTCACCCAGCCCCATTCTGATGATTGGCCTTTGATCACCAGTGACCCTTTGCGGGTCCGTTCCCGGGCCTACGACATCGTCTGCAATGGGGTCGAGCTGGGCAGCGGCTCGCTCCGGATAACCCGACCAGAGCAGCAGCAAGCGATCTTCGCCGCGCTGGGGCTGACTCCGGAGGAGGCTCAGCAGAAGTTCGGATTCCTCATCTCCGCCTTCCGTTACGGCGCGCCACCCCACGGCGGCTTCGCAGCCGGGATCGACCGGATGGTCATGCTGGGAGTAGGGGAGCCGTCCATCCGCGAGGTGATCGCCTTTCCTAAGACTCAAACCGGGTCCGATCCGCTCACCGGAGCGCCCACCGCTGTGCTGCCGGAGCAGCTGGCCGAGGTTGGGTTGAGGTTGGCGCCCAAGGTGGCCGGCTCCGGGGAGACACCTACCAAGTGAGCCGTGCTACGGTTGGGCCGGGCCCGGGGCCCTGCCGGACACAAGCACCCGACCCTAGTGTTGATTTCTCGGGAGCGCCAATACCGCCGACGGCCCACGAGCCTCCTAGAGAGGATATGGAAGGTCGCGTGCAGCGCACCCACCTGGTGTTCGAGGGATCGGAGCACAGAGCTGGCGGGAGCCACCGGGCCCATCTGCGAGGTTTGAGTTCGCGGCCTAGGGGGCAAGCAATCAGTTGATGGCTTCCAGGACGGCTGACGCGACCGAGCTGAGGATCCCGGCGGATCCGCAGTACATCGTGGTCGCCAAGCGAGCGGCTGCGGGGATGGCGAGCGTCGCCGGTTTGGGGCTGGAGGCTCTAGACGAGCTCAACATCGCCATCGCCGAGGCCTGTGAGCACACCATCCGGGCCGCCGTCGCGGCCGGGTTGGTGGATGCGAAGGTGCGGATCAACTTCCAGGTCCAAGAGGATGCGCTACGGGTGGAGGTCCGGTTGCTTGGCACCAAGCCCCGACCCCAACTGGAAGCCGGCCCGAGAGTGGCAGCCACCACCCTCGCCACCACTGAGGCCCTCAATCTCGCCATCTCGATGCTCAGCTGTTTCGCCGACGACGTGGACTTCCAGGCGGCGGGTGACGGGCTCGTGCGGGTCCGCCTGGCCAAGTACCGCCGGCGTTGACCGAGGCGGGGTCAACTCCCCCCCGCTTCGATCGTGATTTACAGCGGCGGCTCTTTGTTGAGTACGCGAAGACGCGCGACCCGAAGGTGCGGGAGGAGCTGGTCCACCAGTACACCGCCCTGGTGCACTCTCTGGCCCGCCGCTTTGCCGGCCGCGGGGAGCCCTTGGAAGATTTGGAGCAGGTCGGCTACCTGGGGCTGATCGCGGCGATCAATCGCTTCGACCCCGGCCAGTAGTCGAGCGGCTGCAGAGGAGTCCTGACATGGCGGCGCAGGGATCGGCGGGACCCATCATGCCGTCTCAGCCAAGCATCTCCAGGGCTACCTCAACGAGTACGCCTGGAGAACAACCACCGGAAGGATCGGCGATCTCAGTTCGAAACGCTCCTTCTCAGAGCCGCACTGGGCGAGTAGGATCAAACGGCATGACAGATGAATCAGATCAGACTCCCGACCCCGATCTGCCCAAGCCCGATCCGCCCAAGCCCGATCCGATAGAGCGCCTCGAATCGGAGCTGCGCCCGTCGCAGAAAGCTAT
>CABDZP010000023.1_pt1 | contig 7666 bp, 11 predicted proteins | sample 3132201 | NCBI WGS metagenome assembly CABDZP01 (sample SAMEA5534340, study PRJEB31848) | metagenome | biome: tundra; feature: field; material: soil | place: USA | collected 2013-05 | depth 0.45 m | reverse complement strand
ATCCTGAGAGGCAGCGACCTCCGCGGCGGAGTCTACTACCGCAGCAGATGTGGAGTCCGTGACGCTGGTCTGCCTCGACGCGTTGCCACCCTGAGTTGGGCCCGTTACGGCTTGGTGTGGGTCAAACGCCGAGCATCACCTAGGCTGGCCAGATGGGCAGCTCGATCCAGCCCGCGGACACGCCCGGTTCCCTCGGTGAGGCTGCTTTCGGCGAGACCTCACGAACTGTGGGCGCCACCCGTGGGACCCCCTCGAGATCGTCCCGAGCACGCCTGAAGTCGTCCATCCACACTTTCCTGGACGGGAAAGCCCGCTATCGCGTCCTGAGCGACCAAGGCAAAGAGGCGATCTTTCTGGCTGATGGCCAAACGCTTCGCATCATCGACGTCAACGCCAGCGCCTCGCATCTGACTGGATACGAGCGCACCGAGCTGATCGGAGCCTCGGTCTCCAAGCTCGTTCCCCCAGTGGACCGAAAGGCCCAGCGAACTCGCATTGCCGCGGTGACCACTGAGGAATCTCAAGTTTCCCAGGCTCGTTATCGCCGCAAGGGCGGATCTCTCATCGACGTTGAGATACAACAGCGCCGGCTCGCGGATGGCAGGCTCCTCGGGGTGGTCCGCAGCGCAAGCAAGCGCGGACTGGCGGAAGGACAGTTCAGCCAGATGCTGACGCGCTTCGACCTGTTCGTGGCGACCGTGGACAGTGAGGGGCGGATCTCCTACGCCAATCCGGCGCTGAGCACCCTGACCGGATGGAGCGTCGATGAGCTCATCGGGCGCTCTGCCTATGACCTGCTCCCTACGGGCCCCTCTGACGGCCAGAACCAACCCCTCTCGGACGAATTCTTGGTCGGCAACCTGGAGCACCCGATCACCACCGACCTCGTGACCCGGACAGGTGAGCGGCGGTTGGTATCAGTCAGCGCCACCCTGCTTCAGGACCAGTTTGGGGCCAACGTGGGGGCCGCCATCCTGGGCCAGGACATTACCCAGGAGCGAGCTTCTAAGACGGAGTTGGAGCGAGAGCTCCGCGAACGGGCGGACGTGGCCGCCGCCATCGCGAGGCTCGAGCCCGGCGGGACCACGGAGGCGACGGCACGCGCCATCTGCCAGGAACTCCGCAGCCTCCGCGGAGTGGACCTGGCGGTCGTGGTGGTCTTCAGCGCGGAGGGCGAGACGACGGTGCTGGCAGTTGACGCACCTGAGAGCATCCCCTTGTCGGCCGGAGTGCACCCGCCAGCCGCCCGAAGCACGTACCTCATAGAACGTGCAGCCAGGGGCCCCTGGCTGGAGCTCTGGAAGCAACGGGTGGAGGATGGCGACTACGGCACGGCGATGGCAAGCGCTGGGCTCCACGGCGTCTCCTACGCTCCGATTCGGTACGGGGACAGCACGCTCGGATTGCTGGTGGTGGGCTCCCTACACTGCGAGGAGGCCGACTCCACCATCGACAACCTGCCGGTGATTGCCGAGTTTGGCTCCGCCGCCAGTGCGCTCCTGGCCGTGGACCTGCACGCTGACCGATTGGTCGACCAGCTCCGCACCAGGCTCCAGGAGATCGTGAGGAGCCGCGCGTTCCATCCGGTCTTCCAGCCCATTGTCGATGTCGACACCGGCCAGGTTGTGGGCTACGAGGCACTCACCCGGTTCGCCGACGGGGAACCCCCCGCCACCCGCTTCTCCGCCGCTTTGAGCGTGGGGTCGGGAGTGGAACTTGAATTGGCCACCCTGGATCGGGCGATCCGAGTGGGCCGAGACCTGCCCGCCGGTCGCTGGTTAAACGTCAACATCTCACCGGGGTTGCTGACTCGCCCTGCCGAGCTCCGGGCCGTCCTGGACGCGGCTAACCGCCCCCTGGTTCTGGAAATCACCGAGCATGAGCTGATAACGGACTACGGTGCCGTGCGGGAGGCGCTCCACCAACTCAGCCCGATCCGCATCGCCGTCGACGACGCTGGTGCGGGCATCGCCAACTTCGCACACATCGTGGACCTTCAGCCTGACTTCGTGAAGGTGGACCTCGGCCTGATTCGCGGGGTCGATACCGACCTCGCTCGCCAGGCTATGATCGTGGCCCTGTGCCATTTCGCGCGGGCCACCAGCTGCCAGCTGATCGCCGAGGGCGTGGAGACCCGCGGCGAGGCCCGGACTGTCCGCTCCCTGGGTGTCGGCTTCGGACAGGGCTACTGGTACGGACGCCCCATGGCGCTGGAAGCCATCATCGCGGCTCCCAAGGCCGAACTCGTCCCCGCCGGCCGCTGAGGCGGGCTCAGCTGGCTGCTCGCGCGACGACCGCCCGCGGTCCGTTGATGCGGTGCTCCACGGCACTTGGACGGCAAGGGTGCGGGATATTGACGGAATGCGTAGGGCCACGGTGGAGGTGCTGGTGGCCGAACAGCCGGCCGACCTCAGCACTTTGCTTGAGGCGGCTACGAACACCGAGGTCTCTTCGCGCCGCTAGACTTCCCGCTCCACTCCACGGGACTTGACTGCTGTCCCGTCCGCCTCGCGGGCTTCTATCTGGTCCAGTGACAGGTTTTTGATTCCCACGCTGGACGCCTCTGGAGAGATCGGGTCTCAATTCTGGAGACTTAGGCCGCTCGTCGCCGCGTAGCCCGCGGCCGGAGCGGAGCGGGCCGGCCATCTAGACTTCCGAGGCGAAGCCCGCCGGCCCAGCGGCGGACCTCGCCGGCCAGCGCGCGCGCATCGGCCACTTCGCCTTCCGCGCTGGCCAGCTAGGCGAGCGCTCCCAGCGATCTCCTTGGCAAGCTTCCGGTTATCCGCCGCGCTGGCGACGCCGCCGAACGCACCAACCAGCGTGCGAACTGGCACGCCGTCCTCGAACTGGTCGGCGCCGCCCTTGACGAGACAGCGTCAACGCATCGGGAATGACCGCAACGGGATGGGTAGGCGTAGGACATGTCGCACATTGGTAACTGGTGTGTTACGGTAGCCGAGTTGTTACCAATGCTCGAGGAGTGGTCCTAGGATGCGGTACTACGAATCGACGTCGACGATTGCCGCCAGCCCAGAGGCGGTGTGGGGTGTGCTGAGCGACGGGGCGGCCTGGATCGGGCTGGGATTCTGGCGTCGATGCTGTTGAGGGCGGGATCGCGATGGGGGAGACCCCAGAGATCCGTACACAGGCGGCACCGGGCCGCACCTTTCCGGTCAACGTGACGACGTTCGATCCACCCGTACGGTTGCGCTTCAATGGTGGCACGCCGTTCGGCCCGTTCCGAGGCGTACGGACCTACGACTTGTCCCGGGACGCGGGTGATGGCACTACGTTTCATATGCGCGAGGAGTACACCGGCCCGCTTCTGGGGCTGATCTGGCGGTCGATGCCCGACCTGGGCCCGGCCTTCGACAGGCTCGCCCAGGGGCTGAAGCAACGGGTCGAGTCGGGCGGTTGAGCGGATGGTCCAGGCGCCTGCCTCCGGCGACCCCTTCGAGGCTTTGGGCGATCCAAATCGGCGCGACATCCTGCGCCTGCTCAGCGGCGGTGACAAGCCGGTCCAGGAGATTGCCGCCGCGATGCCTATCAGCCGGCCTGCCGTCTCGCGCCACCTCCGCCTGTTGAAGGACGCCGGACTGGTGGCTGAGCAGGCTCAGGGAACCCGCCGGATCTATCACCTGCAGGAGCAGGGGATGCACGCGGTCCAGGCCTATCTCGAGGGTATTTGGGGCGACGCCGCCGCGCGGTTTCGGTTGCTAGCCGAAAACACCGATAGGACGTCGGGGCGATGAACCCCCCGCTCAGGATGTCCTTCGACGTCGCCTGCTCAGCCGAGCATGCGTTCTCCGTGTGGACCTCGGGACTCGGCACGTGGTGGCCGCCCGACCACACCGTGACCGGGCAGGCTGACCTCGTCATCGTCCTGCAGAGCGGCGTCGGAGGGCGGATCTATGAACGCACATCGGATGGCGTCGAGTACGACTGGGGCGAAGTGACTGTCTGGAAACCTCCCACGCAGCTGGCCTACCTATGGCACCTCCGGCGGGACCGCGCGGACGCCACCGAGGTGGAGATCCGCTTCCTTGCCCAAGGCGCCGCCGCTACCCGGATCGAAATCGAGCACCGTGGTTGGGAGCGACTAGGAAACGCAGGCGAGGAGTGGCGCGACCGGAATCGTGCCGGCTGGCAGACGCTGCTGCCACACTTTCGGGCCGCGATCGCGAAAGGAGACAGCTGATGACCGTTGGCACCAAGGAGGACCCGTGGGTGCTCAACACCCCGCCGGGCACCTCGCACTACACCGTGTACAGAGACGAGCAGGCCGATCCACCGGCCCTGGTCTGCCGGGTGGGTTCCACCACCCTGAAGTACCACCTCCAGGCCATCGACGACCTGCATGCCTGGCTGGCCGGGCAAGGCGACTGGGTGTTGCTCGGCGCAGCCGATGAGAAGAAACCCGCCGCTCCGGGCACCGTTGAGGCGTGGGGACGATCGCCGGGCAACCCCGTCGGAGGCTGGTACGGCTTGCGCAACGGCTACCGCGGCCGGTTCGGGATGTACCTCCCGCCGCTACTGGAAACACTCGGCCTCGCCGAAGTCAGCCACGAGCTCCGCAACAATCGGATGCGAGCGAGCTCAGTCCCATGAATGCCGCGGCACTCGCCTGAAAGGGACGTATCCAGGCCTAGCTAGGGCTCAACGAACAACCGAAGCAGAGGGAGATGACCCATGACAGTCACTAAGGTGATCCGGTACAAGACGAAGCCGGAAAGTGCTGACGAGAACGAGCGCCTGATCCGTGACGTGTTCGCCGAATTGGCGAAGCACAACCCCGAAGGCCTGCGCTACGTCGCCTTCCGCCTCGACGACGGAGTCAGCTTTCTTCACGTCGCCGTGCTCGACGGTGGCGAGAACCCGTTGCCGACATCAGCCGCGTTCGGCGAGTTTCAGTCCGGCATCACAGATCGGTGCGCCGAGGGACCAACTCCGGCCGACGCAACAGTCATAGGCTCCTACCGCCTACTGCCCGAATGATCGATACCTGACACGTCGCGACATGACGAAGTTCGCGCCGGCGCAGCCGGGGCGTGCGATGGTCCGACCGAAGCTGGGCCCGACTCGACGTCGGGGCGATCGCTGTTGAGGTGCGGATGCTCCGCATGACCCGGCGCCGGGGTGATTTGTGAGCGGCCGTCCCGCGAGGTAGTGGAGACTAGGTCAGTTCACCCGCCGGAGCGCGCAGAAAGTGGTCTCCTTCGACACACTCGAGCTTGACCTCGACGAACGCCGAACCGTAATCGTCGGCCCCAACTGGTCCGGGAAAACCAAGGTGAGGCGCCTTCCGGCGGTGATCGGCAGCGCGCCGTTGCGGAGTAAGACGCCTCAGCTGCCCGGCGGGACTGGCCCCGGATCCCGGTCGTGGTGGACGACGTGGCGGAATTGAGCGTCCGCGGGCGCGGCGACACCCTGGTCGCCTGGAGCACAGTGGCGCTGACGGCCGGGTGCTCTGCGAAGGATGCTGAGAAGGGGAAGCCGGGGTCAGCATAAAGGCGAAGAAGGGCCAGACATGAGCACAAATAGACGGAGAGGACCGGGCGAGGGGACGCTCCGCCGACGGGTCGACGGAAGGTGGGAGGGCCGGGTCTCCACCGGCCGGGACCCGAGGGCAGGCAGATGACCCGGTCGGTGTTCGGCAGGACCCGCCTGGAGGTGGTGGGCAAGGTCGACAGCCTTCGGGCCCAGAGAGGCCAGCGCGCTGATGGCGGACGCGCCGAGTGCGGTGGCCGCAATCAGCTCAGTGCCGGTGGTGCCGGGGAGTCGAGGCGGAAACCCTCCTGGCCGTGCCCATTCACCCTGAGATTTTGACCACCGTTGACCACTCACGGAGTGGTCAACGGTGGTGCGGGTTGCGCCTGGTTGGGACTGTTTCTAGATCAAAAGGGGTGCCTCCGGAAGGACTTGAAGCTCCGACACGCGGTTTAGGAATCCGCGTGCGCTCGTCCATCTGGTGCTATCCAGTACCGTTTCGTTGTTCAGAGTAGGCGGCTGAGTCCGTCCAGTAGCCTCCTGTGGAAAGCAGTTATACGCATTTGATTCCCAAGCTGGGCGCATCTCGCCGGGACCTCACGGAACTTCTGGATTCCCTAGTGCCCGCCTCGATCGACCGTTTGGACTTCCCCTCTCCCGATCGGAGGTCCCCCTTGTCGATCGGCCAGTTGCGACTTCGACCAGGCGGCTCGTCTCGCCCTGCCGGCTCTCAACAGGGCCGCGATCTTCCCCAACTCGCTCTTGCCGTCCCCGCGGCCTCGGGAGGGCATCGCCGCGATAACCTCAAAAGACAAACAGTTCATATCCCTCCGCCTGCCAGGGTCATTTCTTGGCCACAATGCCGGTCATGGGGCCGTTACACTCAACCGGCAGGCGAAGGTTCCGATCTCCGACCTCGGGGCCGTCGGTCCGTCTGTCGCGGGTCCATCGCTGCAAGGGGGCGCGTTCCTCGCGGGACGATGATGTCGACGGATGGTTGATTCCTGTTTTGCGATATAGTCAACTTCGTACCCATCAACTCTCGGACAGGAGCGCGAACCATGGCCCCGACGAAAACCGCAACCAAGACCAAACCGAAATCAGCGACGCGCATCAGCACGAACGGCAAAGCGTCCCAAGGATTCAGCGCCGAAGAAAAGGCCGCGATGCGCGAGCGCGCCCGGGAACTGAAGGCGGAGGCGGCCAAGACGGATGGCGAAACTGAATTGCTCGCCGCGATCGCGAAGATGCAGGAACCAGATCGCGCCATGGCCAAGAAACTCCACGCTCTGATCAAAGCCGCAGCACCGGCCCTCGCACCGAAAACCTGGTACGGAATGCCCGCGTACACCAAGGAGGGCAATGTCATCTGCTTCTTCCAAAACGCAGGGAAGTTCAAAGCCAGATACCAGACGCTCGGCTTCAGCGACAAGGCGAACCTCGACGACGGCGCCATGTGGCCGAATTCGTACGCGCTCATGAAGTTGACTGCCACCGAAGAGGCAAAGATCACAGCGCTTGTGAAAAAAGCGGTGCGCTGAAGTTCCCAAGGCGGGGATTGAAGCTGTCGATGTTCCGGGGACCGCAGCGGGCGATCGGGCTACGCTGGGGCCGGGGGTTTCGGGGCCAGCACACACTGGTTAGGAATCCGCGTGCGCCCGTCTGTCCAGTGCCGTTTCGTAGTTTAGAGTAGGCAGCTCAGTCCGTCTGGTGAGGTTCTGTGGGAAACAGTTATAGGCGTTTGATTCCCAGGCCGAAGAGCCTCGCGTGCCCGGTTGGGGTACACATCAGCGCGACGAGCCTACCGACGGGAGTTCAGCCCGTCACACTGGGCGACGGCGAACCCACCAGAAGCAGATTCCTGCTAGGAGCAAGGCGAGGACGATAAAGATCGCCAGCTCGTACCATTGGAACGTCCAGTAGCGCCCAGCTTGGGGTACGTGAGTAAATCGCGCACCCCAAGCTGGTCTAGGCCTCTCTGCGCGAGGAGGGGTCCTGCGGGGCCGGGGCCACGTAATTGACCGGTTAGAGGTGGTGTCCTGACCCCCGTGAAGTGAGCCAGTGAGAGACTTTGGAGGTCCGAGAGGACCCAGGAGGAGCTCACGTGAAAGGCAGAAAACACTCACCGGAGCAGATCATCCGCAAGCTGCGGGAAGCGGACCAACTTGCTGGGCAGGGC
>CABDZP010000018.1_pt1 | contig 7814 bp, 6 predicted proteins | sample 3132201 | NCBI WGS metagenome assembly CABDZP01 (sample SAMEA5534340, study PRJEB31848) | metagenome | biome: tundra; feature: field; material: soil | place: USA | collected 2013-05 | depth 0.45 m | reverse complement strand
CCCCTGACGGTGAGCGACGCCGAGCTGTTAGAGGGGCTCGACATTCTGGAGTCGGCGGTTTTGGAGACGGGGAGAGCGGGATGAGCCCAGCCGAGGCGACCGAGGCCCGCACCTACGGCAATCTCGTCGCCGGCGAGTGGCGCGATGCCCACGGCGAGCAGACCTTCGACTCGGTCAATCCGGCGCGCCGCGCCGAGGTCGTGGGGCACTTTGCCAGAGGCGGTGCCCGCGACATTGAGCTGGCGGTCCAGGCCGCGCTCGCGGCCCAACCCGAGTGGGCGCGAACCCCGGTTCCGGCAAGGGCGGAGATCTTGGCCCGCGCCGGCAGAATCCTCGAAGAGAGGAAGGAGGAGCTGGCCCAGCTCATGACTCGCGAGATGGGCAAGGTCCTCACGGAGGCCCGTGGTGATGTCCAGGAGGGCATCGACATGGCCAAGTACATGGCGGGCCAGGGCCGCAATCCGATCGGGGAGGTGGTGCCCAGCGAGCTGCGCCAGAAGCGCGCCTTCGCGGAGCGGGTGCCGATCGGGGTGGTGGGCTGCATCACTCCCTGGAACTTCCCGATGGCGATCCCCTGCTGGAAGCTGATGCCGGCTCTGTTGGCCGGCAATGCCGTGGTTTTCAAGCCGGCGGAGGACACGCCGCTGGTCGCGATCAAGCTGGCCGAGGTGCTCATCGAGGCCGGGCTTCCCAAGGGGGTCCTGGGGCTGGTGACCGGCTTCGGCGAGGAGGCCGGGGCCGCACTGGTCGAGCACCCTGAGGTCCGGGCCATCTCCTTCACCGGCTCGGTGACGGTGGGCCACCAGATCGCCGCTACCTGCGGTCGATTGGGCAAGCGGGTCTCCCTCGAGCTCGGGGGCAAGAACGCGATGTTGGTGAGCGCGGACGCCGACCTGGAACTGGCCCTGGAGGGGGCCGTCTGGGGCGCCTTCGGCACCACCGGGCAGCGCTGCACCGCCACCTCGCGCCTGATCGTGCAGGAGAAGGTGCTGAAGTCCTTCACCGACAGGCTAGTGAGCCGGGTCGACAAGCTCCGATTGGGGGATGGGCTCGATCCCAAAACTGATGTCGGCCCGGTGATCAACGAGGCCCAACTCCGGCGGATCCACGGCTACACCGAGGTGGGCCAGCAGGAGTCGGCGCGGCTGCTCACCGGGGGCAAGGTCGCTACCGACGGGGCGCTCTCGGAAGGAAATTTCTACCAGCCGACCATCTTCGCGGACGTCACCTCGGAGATGCGGATCGCCCAGGAGGAGATCTTCGGTCCCACGGCGGTGATCATTCCCGCGAAGGACCTGGTGGAGGCCATCCAGATCGCCAACGGGACCCACTACGGACTGTCGGTCGCGATCTACACCAAGGACATCGACCAGGCGCTCCAGGCGGTGGATCGCCTGGAGGCGGGGATCGTCTACGTCAACGCGCCGACCATTGGGGCCGAGATCCAGCTCCCCTTCGGTGGCGTCAAGTGGACCGGCAACGGCCACCGGGCCGCCGGTACCACCGCCCTCGACGAGTTCACGGAGTGGAAGACCGTCTACATCGACTACTCCGGGCACCTCCAGCGGGCGCAGATCGACACCAACGCCGGCTGATCGAGCAGAGCCATGCTCGACCTCAGCCTCGGCGAAGAGCTGCACCAGTTCGAGGAGATGATCCGCGAGTTCGCTCGGCGCGAGCTGGCCCCGGAGGTGTCGCGGCGCGACCGGGATGCCGACCCGGACCCGGAGCTCTTCGCCAAGCTGGCCAGCGTGGGGATCCCCGGGGTCGTGACCCCGCGGCGGTACGGCGGGGCTGGGTTGGACTGGATCGCCCTGGGCCTCGCCTGCGAGGAGTTGGAGTACGTGGACGCCTCCTGCCGGACGGCGCTCTCGGTGCACGCCGGGCTGTGCATGACCGGGATTTACCAATGGGGCACCGAGGAGCAGCGCCAGCGGCTGCTGCGGCCACTGGCGGAAGGGCGCCGCCAGGGCTGCTTCGCGCTCACCGAGCCAGACGCCGGCAGTGACGTCAGAGCGCTTCGAACCAGCGCCACCAAGGAGGGGGACCTCTACCGGATCAGGGGTCAGAAGGTCTGGATCTCGATGGGCGACTTCGCTGACATGATCCTGCTTTTCGCGACGGTCAATCCCGAGGCGGGTGCCGCCGGTATCACCGCCTTCGCCCTGGATCGAGAGCTGGCGGGGGAGGGCCTCCGCACCCAGCCGATCCACGACAAGTACGGCCTTAGGGCGAGCGACACGGCGGTCGTCTACCTGGATGATGCCCTGGTCCCCGAGGCCAATCGGATCGGTGACGAGGGCGACGGCTTCAAGGTGGCCATGAGCTGCCTCGACAGCGGCCGGTTCTGCGTTGCCAGTGGGGCCGCCGGCACCATCCGCGCCTGCCTCGACCTCAGCGTCGGCTATGCCCGGTCCCGGATCGTTCAGGGACAGGAGATCGGCCGGCTCCAGTTGGTCGAGCAGATGATCGCCGGCATGCAGCGGGATTACGACATCGGCCGGCTCCTCTGGATGAGAGCCGGCTGGCTCAAGAATCAGGGCCAGCGCAGCTCGCGGGAGTCGGCTCTCGCCAAATGGGTGAACTCAGAGCGAGCCAACCGCGCCGCCGACGACGCCCTCCAGGTGCACGGCGCGACCGGCTTCAGCGAGGAGTGTCCGGCGGCTCGCTACCTGCGGAACAGCCGGGCTACCATGATCTACGAGGGTACCCGTGAGGTCCAGGTTCAGCTGGCCGCCGAATACGCCCTGGGCTATCGCCAGGACCGGCCAGTCGCCCATCCGCTGCCGGCTTGGCCCGACGAGGGCGAGCCCCAGGTACCGGCCGAGAGGCCAGCGCCCTGACCGCGGCGTCGGAGTCGATCCAACCCCTGTCGGAGGCGCTGGCGGCGGGTTGGCAAGAGGGCTGGATCAACCGCCCTCAGGGGCCCCTGCGCTACGCGACAGCTGGGACAGGCATCCCGCTTGTGCTCTGCCACGGATTCATCGGCTCGGCGGAGAACTTTGAGAGCTGGGTACCGAGGCTGTCCCGGCACCGGCAGCTGGTGATCCCCGATCTCCCGGGCTTCGGGGGCTCGGCACCGCTGCCGGGCGCTCACACCAGCCGGGCACTCGCGGCCGAGGTCCTGGCGCTCTTGGACCAGCTTCAGCTCCGCCGCTACGAGTTGGGGGGTCTCTGCCTGGGGGCAGCGGTCGCGCTGGAAATTTTGGCGATGGCCCCCGACCGGGCGCAGCGGATGATCCTCCACACCCCGCTGCTGGCACCCGGCAGTGTCGCCCGTACCTTCCGAGTCCAGGCGCGGCTGGCGACCGCCCCCGGGGTCTTCGAGCTGATCTCCTTCCTGGGGCGCCGCCGGGTGCTGGCCGACCTCTACCGGCGGGTCGCCGTCGAGGGCAATGCCGAGGTCGACCGCCGCGCTGCTGACCTCAATTTCGCCAATCAAGTGCGGGCGGATCCGAGGGCGGCCCGGGAATGGCTGCGCGACGGGATGGCGGCCGACTTCCGGGCTTTGTTGGACGCCTGGAAGGGACCGGTGGCGGTTCTGGTCGCCGGCGACGACCGGCTCTTGGAGCTCGACCGGGTCGCCGAATACTGCTCTCGCCGTCCCCGGACGGAGATCTCGGTCATCCCCTCCGCCGGCCACGGCTGGGACGCTGAGTTGATCCGCCGGCAGCTGGACGTTCTGGAGAGCTTTCTGGCTGAGGCGGAATCGGTCCCTCACCCGGCCGCGGCAGCTAGTTGAGAGGCCCGCCCACACTCTTCCTGGCCCTGGAGTTGCCCCCGGCCCTGGGCCAGGCGCTGGCACCCCTCCTCCGGCAGCTGGCCGCGATCGACCCCGAGGTTCGCCCCGCTCGGGCTGAAGGCCTGCACCTGACGCTCCGCTTCCTGGGACCGGTGGAGCTGGAGGCGCAGGCGGGGATCGAGCTGGTCGCCTCGCGGGTGGCTCAGGAGAACGCCGCCTTCCGGCTCGGGTTCCAGGGCCTGGGCACCTTTCCCGAGGGGACTCACCCGCGAGTCATCTGGGCCGCCGTCGGAGAAGGCCAATCGGAGGTGGGACGGCTTGCCGAGGTCCTCGCCGGCCGGCTCGCCGGTGAGGACTGGCGGCCGGAGCTGCATCCCTTTCGAGCCCACTGCACGCTGGCTCGGCTGCCGGAGAGGCTCAGCGCTAGATCGCGAGCGGCGGTGGCGGAATTCTGCGACCGAGGTGGGGCCGAGGGGCCGCTCTTGATGCGGGCTGAGACGCTGGCCCTGCTGAAGTCAGTGTCGGTGCCGGGCGGGCCCAACCGCTATCCGCGCCTGGCCAGCTGGCGATTCCAGCAGGCTTGACTCAGCTCACCATTCGAAGGGTCGTCCATGCCACTGGTGCAGCTCCGGGTAGGTGCCCCGGTCGAGCAGCTCTTGCGCTCGCCGCTCGAATGCTGCGACCTCAGCCCGCCGGAGGAGGCCGGAGAGGTCTCGCCGCAGCGCGGCGATCCGTTCGTCATCACCGAGCAAAGAGGCAATGGCACCGAGCCAAAGCTGGGGCACCCGGGTGCCACCCAGTTCGATGAGCGCAGTTCGAAGCTTGAAATCGGTGTGGAAGGTGACTCCGTGGTCGATCCCGCGCAGGGCTCCGTCGGCGTCGACCAGCAGATGCGCGTGCTTGCGGTCAGCGTTGTTGATCAGGACGTCGAGCGCCGCCAGCCCCCGGAGGCTGCTCTCCACCAGGGCGCTGTCCAGCTCCAGCTCCGGCGGCGGGTCGGGGATGAATTCTTGGAACGAGCCGACCCCGAAGGGCGCCTCTTCTCGCAGGACGGTGGTCGGGGTAAACCTCCAGCCGAGAGCGCGGTCGACCAGACTGGTGGCGACCTCGCGGCGGTGGAGGGTTCCGGAGGGGAAATCCCAGAGTGGCCTCTCTCCGCGCGCCGGCTTATAGACCGCCATCAGCTCGCCCGCGGGTCCGGCTAGCCGGACCTGGAAGACGGCGTTGCTGCCCCAGGGCATCCGCTCTAGCTTGAGGACCGGCGCGTCCCTGAGCCACCGTCCGAGGTCCTCCACGTCCGCCCCCAAGGGCGCCTCGCGCGATCCCATTTAGAGTCCAGACTACCGGTGCCCGGCTATCCTGTCTCGCCGAAGCTGGCCGTGGCGCCACACCCCCGCGGCGATCTGCTCTCGTTATGAATCTGGAGGGAGGCGCTTGGTCCATTCGCTCGAGCAGCTGCTGACGTCCTTCGGGTATGTAGCTCTCTTCCTCCTGACGGTAGCCCAGTGCACGGGGATCCCCGTTTCCAGCGAGGTGGTGATCCCCTTTGCCGGCCTGCTGGTGGCTAATGGAACCCTCTCTTTGCCGCTGGTGATCCTGGTCACCGTGCTGGGGGAACTGGTGGGAGCGCTGATCGCCTATGCCATCGGCGACTGGGTGGGTCGTCCCGCAGTGCTCGCCTTCGGTCGGCGGTTCCACTTCCGGGAGGGCCACCTGGAGGCCGCCGAGCGCTGGATCGCCCGCCGGGGGGCCGTGGCCGTCGCGGTCGGACGCTGCGTCCCGATCATCCGCAGTTACACGAGCTTCCCCGCCGGCTTTGCCGGGATGCCGCTTTCCCGGTTCCTGCCCGCCACCCTGGTGGGGGCCCTCGTCTGGGACAGCGCCCTGGCGGTGGCTGGGATGGAGCTGGGCAAGCACTATGCCGACATCTCGAAGGTGCTGAAGCCTCTTGGGTACGCCGCGGTGGTGCTCCTGGCGCTGGCCCTGGTCTACGGCGTCTACCGCTGGAACAACCGAGGGACGACGCGGCCGACGACAAAGGAGTAGAAAGCTCCGGACGTCGGCGCCGCGTCCGCGTGGGAAGTCGGCACCCTGATGGTCGCGCGCGCGCCTCGTCCTTGCGTCGACGACGAGCTGATCCGAGCCCCGGCGTGCGGCCGGCGGGCTCCGGACCCGAGCCGGTAACCAATGCGGTGGAGCCGGCGTTGGAATCGAGGAGGGAGGCGCTTGCACCGGCATGCAATCGCCCACGCGGGTGCCGACTCCAGGCCGGCGCGGGTGGTTCTCGCCCCTGACGGTCCGCGGCGGAGGAATTCCGCCGGTATGGAGGAGGAGATCTTTCGGATGCACGCGACGCGCGGTGCGGCGATCGGCAGGAAGGTTCGGCCCCGCCGGATTACCAGGGCCCGCTCGTTCCCGCGGCCGGCCAGTAGACCGCCATCCCCACCTCAGCGCAGGTCTGCCATCCCCAGCTCATGATGTCGCAAACGTTACGGGGAGCGAGTCGCCACGTGGCGTTGGTCGCCCTGTCGGCAGCTGTTGGCTTGAACGCTTTGGGGTCCGGCCCAAACCTGGCCGGTAGCCCAGACCGCGTGGGACCCCGCCCTGGGTGCGGCCGGTCCAGCGGCGCGCCGTCGGCCGTCCGCCCAGAGCGCCGCCTCCCAGCGGCCGTCCGCCCACGGGTAGATCGTGCCCTCGCCGTGACCGCGCCTGATCATGGGGTCTTCTGGCCGCGTCCGGTGTCCCGGGAGCCGGGACCGCCCGCTGCGGCCCACTTGGCCTTCGCGTCCGCCCGGGCCTGGGCTCGGGCGTGGCTCCGATCCGCCACGTGCCGACGCTCCCATATCCGCTTGGCGGCGGCGATGCGGCACTCTGGGCGGGTAGCAGTAGTGGTTCTGGGCGCGGCCCAGAGCGGGGCGGCGGTACTGCCGGCCCGAAGGCACGGTGTATGGACGCCGGCAATTGTCGCAGCGCAAGGCGCCGCGCCCGCCCGCCAACATTGCCACCAGTTCGCTCGCCAAGTGGCCCGGAAGCGACCCAAGCGCTAGGGTGGCGGCCTACTGGCGAGGCCCCCCGGGGGAGGCGTCCCACGGTTTGAGCTCCAGCGCGACCCTGGGGACCTTCACCCAGGTCGTCACACAGAGCGTGAGTCCGGTGGCCGCGTCGGCGATGCTCTCGGGCACCTGCGCGGGCTCCGACTCCGGCCCGCGCCCGGAGGAGGGCGGCAGATTCGTGCGCTGCCATCGCCCGCCGGCGCTGGGACCATCTCTCACTGGCCCGGGATCGTCTCCCGCTGGACCGCGCGCCATCCGTCTGAGCAGGCGGGCTCCCAGGAGCCGCGCCCCCAGGCGGCGTTCCACCACGCCTAGGGCGTGCCAAAGCCCGTGCCGTCGGTGAGATCGCTGAGAATCGACAGCGTCGCGGCCGCGCTCCGCCTGAACCGTCGCCAGATCTCGACGGGCTCATCCCACCGCACCGCCCCCTCGATCGAGGCCTGTCGGAGCTGGCATGGCGGGGCGTGGAACCGCTTCAGGCCGTGCCGGGACAACTTCCTCGGCGGGCCGCATGTCTGCTCCACCTGCCCCGAGGGATGGGACCGGGGCAGGTCGTGCGAACCCCAGCTCCAGCGGCCCCCATCGCCGCGCGAACCGCAGGACGGCGGTCGGGAAAAGATCGACCGAGGCGGCTGATGGGCCGGTCCCGAATGAAATCCTTTGAGACCGGCAGGCCCTTCCGCTGGCGTCCCGTGATTTCACGTGCTCGGCGATGCGTGGTCTCGTCGTACCGGCGCGCCCCACGCATTTCTACGATCAAATGAAGGCCCCGCCATGGATGAGGTCCAGTGTCCGACGGATGCTCACGACGGAGGAATAGATATGGATGTAAAGACAACGCAAACAAATGGGCGTGTCCCTCTCAACGGCGCCAAGTCGAGCGGCGGTAAATCTGTCCGCGTCCTTGGCACTGCATCCATCGCCGGGGTCAGCCTTGCGGCCGTCCTCACTCTTCGAGGCATGCCCAGTGTCGCTGAATATGGCTGGGCCAGCATCGGCCTCTACGTCTTCGGCGCCAT
>CABDZP010000013.1_pt1 | contig 7914 bp, 2 predicted proteins | sample 3132201 | NCBI WGS metagenome assembly CABDZP01 (sample SAMEA5534340, study PRJEB31848) | metagenome | biome: tundra; feature: field; material: soil | place: USA | collected 2013-05 | depth 0.45 m | reverse complement strand
ATCAGGAACAGCCGGAGGTGCTCCCGCAGTTCATGCACTTGTAGCAGGCGCCGTTGCGAACCATCAGGGAGCCACAATCCGAGCAGGAGGGAGCGTCCTCCTGGTTGCGAAATGTCAACTCCGACGACAGCTGCTTCGCGCTGGCCTGGCCGGGTGCGGGCGGCATCGATACCCTCCGCGCTGGTGCGATGACCGCGCCCGCGACGGCGGCCAGGTCTTCCGACTCCTCCCGGCGGCTGATGATTCCCAGCGCATCCCGATCCTCGGCGGAGAGGAAGCGGGCTGCCAGCCAGCGGAAGATGTAATCGACGATCGACTTGGCGATCGGAATCTCAGGGTTCCCCGTGTAGCCGGCCGGCTCGAACCTGGTGTGGGCGAACTTGGCGCAGAAGAGCCGCAGCGGAACCCCGTACTGAAGCGCCACCGAGACCGAGGTGGCGAAGGAGTCCATCATCCCGCTCAGGGTGCTGCCCTCCTTGGCCATCTTGAGGAAGATCTCACCGGGCTGGCCGTCCTCATAGAGACCGACCGTGAGGTAACCCTCGTGACCCTGGATGTCGAACTTGTGGGTGATCGCAGCTCGCTCTGACGGGAGCCGATGCCGGGCCGGTCGGGCTGCGGGTTCTGCCGCCTCCTGGCCGCTGTAGGTGGCCTGCTTTCTGGAGGTGGAGAGCGGCTGGCTGCGCTTGCTGCCGTCGCGGTAGACCGCGATCGCCTTGAGCCCCAGCTTCCAGGCGTCGGTGTAGGCCTGCTCCACGTCTTCGGGGGTGGCGTCCTGGGGCAGGTTGACCGTCTTGCTGATGGCCCCAGAGATGAACGGCTGGACCGCGGCCATCATCCGCACATGCCCCTGCCAGCTGATCGAGCGCTGGCCGTTGGCGGGTGGGAAGGCGCAGTCGAAGACGGCGAGATCGTCCTCGCGAAGATGCGGGGCGCCCTCGATGGTGTCGTGCTCGTTGATGTAGGCCAAGATGGCGGAGATCGCCTCCTCGCCGTAGCCCAGCTTGAGCAACGCCGAGGGTACGGTCCCATTGACCATCTTGAGCAGCCCGCCACCCACCAGCTTCTTGTACTTGACGAGAGCGATGTCAGGCTCGACTCCGGTCGTGTCACAGTCGAGCATGAAGGAGATGGTCCCGGTGGGCGCCAGCACCGTCGCCTGGGAGTTGCGGTAGCCGTGCATGGCGCCCAGCTCGTGCGCGTCGTCCCAGGCCTTGCGCGCCGCTGCTAGCAGCGGCGCCGGGGCATAGTTGTCAGAGATCTTGTAGGCGGCCCCCCGGTGCTTCTCCATCACCCGCAGCATCGGCTGGCGGTTGACCTCGTAACCCTCGAAGGGGCCGACCTCCTTGGCGATCCTGGCCGACTGGGCGTAGGCCTCCCCGGTGAGGATGGCGGTCAGAGCTCCCGAGTAGTCCCGGGCCTGGGGGCTGTCGTAGGGCAGCCCCAGCGCCATCAGCACCGCGCCCAGGTTGGCATAGCCGAGGCCCAGGGGGCGGAACTTGTGACTGTTGACGGTGATCCGCTCGGTGGGGTAGGTGGCGTAGCCCACCATCACCTCCATCGCGGTGAGCATGATCCGGATGGTGTGGCGGTAGCCCTCGGAGTCGAAGCTGCCATCGGCGGCGAGGAACTTCATCAGGTTGATGCTGGAGAGGTTGCAGGCGGTGTCGTCCAGGAAGACGAACTCCGAGCAGGGGTTGCTGGCGTTGATCCGGCCCGAGTTGGGGCAGGTGTGCCACTCATTGATGGTGGTGTCGAACTGCAGCCCCGGGTCGCCGCAGGCCCAGGCCGCTTCGGCGATCTGGCGCATCAGGTCGCGGGTCTGGTAGGTGCCCACCACCCGGTTCTTGTCGGTGACCGCGTAGGTGCGCCACTCCTTGTCTTCCAGGAAGGCGCGCATGAACTCGTCGGTGACCCGGATCGAGTTGTTGGAGTTCTGGAAGAAGACGGAGGCGTAGGCCTCGCCGGTGAAGGCCCCGTCGTAGCCGGCCTCGATCAGCGCCCAAGCCTTGCGCTCCTCGCGGACCTTGCAGTTGATGAAGTCGACGATGTCGGGGTGGTCGGCGTTGAGGATCACCATCTTGGCCGCGCGGCGGGTGGTGCCCCCGGACTTAATCACCCCGGCAAAGGCGTCGAAGCCCTTCATGAAGGAGACTGGCCCGCTGGCGGTGCCGCCGCTGGCCAGGTTCTCCACCGAGGAGCGGATCGTAGAGAGATTGGTGCCGGTGCCGGAGCCGTGCTTGAAGAGCATCCCCTCGGTCTTGGCGAGAGTCAGGATCGAGGTCATGGTGTCCTCGACCGAGTTGATGAAGCAGGCGCTCACCTGGGGGTTCGGATCAGCGCCCAGGTTGAACCAGACCGGGCTGTTGAAGGCGGCGATCTGATTCACCAGGATGGCGCAGAGCTCGGCGTGAAAGGTGCTGAGGTCCTCGTCGGTGGCGAAGTAGTTGCCCTCGCGACCCCAGTCCCTGATGGTGTCGGCCACCCGGGAGATCAGCTGACGGACGCTGGATTCCCGCTGAGGGCTGCCCTGGAGCCCCCGGAAATACTTGGAGACGACGACGTTGGTAGCCAGTTGGGACCACGACGAGGGCACCTCGACGTTCTCCTGAGTGAAGACCGTCTCGCCCTTCTCGTTGGTGATGAGCGCGTTACGGTGTTCCCACTCGACGGCCTCGAATGGGTGCACACCGGGCTCGCTGAAGCGCCTTTCGACCCGCAGGCCGAGACCTCCCGCGGTCTTGACCGGAGCCTGCCCGTCCGACCTTTTGGTCTGGGCGTGGGCGGCTCTCGACGCGGCTGCAGAGGCTGCTTCTGGGTCGCTCGCAGATCGGTCCACTGGGATCCCTCCTGGCAGGACGAATGGGGTTTTGAGGTGAGCCTAGGTGGCTGCTGGACAACATGTGGTGGTTGCCGCAGTCCCTAGGCGCAATATCTTGGGCTTTCTGGTCCCCGGAGTCAAGCCCCGGCCCGGGGCTTCTCCTGCCTCGCCTAGAATCTCATATAGAGCTAACCGAATTGGTTAGCAAAGGGGTCGTTCGCTCGTCGGCCTCCCCGCAGTTCAGCCAGGAGAGCCGGTGCCGAAGAGAACCCTGGAGGTGACCCTTCCCCAGATGGGGGAGTCGGTCACGGAGGGGGTGGTAGGGAGCTGGCGGAAACGCGTCGGCGACCAGGTGACCGCCGGCGAGACCCTGGTCGAGGTCCAGACCGACAAGATCGATGCTGAGGTACCGGCCCCGGAGTCGGGCACGCTCTCCAAGATCCTCGCCGAGGAGGGCCAGACGGTGGCCGTTGGCGCCGGCCTCGCCGAGATCGAGCTCGGCAAGGCGAGCAACGACCAGGCACCCCCGGAGGTGACCCCCGAGCCACCGCCGGAAACGGCAGCACCGGAGACCACTGAGGTCGCTTCCCCTTCGCCCCGTGCTGAGGCTGAGGTGATCCCGGTCCCGCTTCCCCAAATGGGCGAGTCGGTCACTGAAGGGGTCGTTGGAACCTGGCTCAAGCAGGTGGGCGACCCGGTCCAGGCAGGCGAGACCCTGCTAGAGATCCAGACCGACAAGGTGGACGCGGAGGTCCCCTCGCCGGCGACCGGGGTGGTGACCGAGATCCTGGTCCCGGAAGGGGAGACGGTCGCCACCGGGACCGTCCTGGCCCGGATCACCGGTTCCGCCGGCGAGGCGGCACCGGCGAGGGCCGCGACAACTCCGCCAGCGCTCCCGGCCGAGACTGCCGCCCCCGCGCCCTCCGCTTCCGCCGTCGACGCGACTCCGCTGGCCCGGCGACGCGCGGCCCTGGGCGGAGTGGACCTCAGCGCGGTGCAGGGGACCGGTCCTGGCGGCCTCGTTCGAGGAGGCGACGTCATTCCCGGTGGTGAGCCTTCGCCACCGGCTTCGGCCGGTGAGAAGACGACGGCGCCGATCAAGGGGACCAGGTTGGCGCTGGTGCACGCGATGGAGGAGAGCCTCACCATCCCGACCGCCACCAGCTTCCGCACCATCGAGGTGGGGGCCCTGGAAGTGCGGCGAGGACAGCTCAACCAGGGGCTCGCTGCTCGCCAGCCCCAAGTCAAGCTCTCCTACACCCACCTGATCGCCTTCGCCCTCGTCTGGGCCGCTCGTGAGATGCCTGCCTTCTCGGCCAGCTTTGCCACGGTGGAGGGCATCCCCCATCGGGTGGTGCGAGCGGGCGTCAACCTCGGCCTGGCGGTCGACGTGGAGAAGACGGACGGCAGCCGCTTCCTTATGGTGCCGGTGCTCAGGGAAGCCCAGAGCCTCGACTTCTCCTCTTTCCGGGCCCGCTACGAAGAGATGGTCGCCAAGACCAGGACCGGGGCGCTCCAGGTCGACGACCTGGAAGGCGCCACCATCACCCTGACCAACCCCGGTGGGGTCGGGACGATGGCCTCGGTACCCCGGCTCATGGCCGGACAGTCCGCCATCATCGCGGTGGGGGCGATCGGCAGGCCACCCGGCCTTACCCAGCTCGACGAGCGGTCCGCGCGGGAGCTGGGGGTCGCCCCGGTGATGACCCTCACCAGCACCTACGACCACCGCTTGGTCCAGGGCGTGGAGTCGGGGCTGCTCCTCCGCCGGCTGGAGCAGCTCCTCTCCGGAGCCGACCGCTTCTACGAGGTCCTGGCCGACAGCCTCGGCGTTGAGCTGCCGGCGCTGCCACCACCCGCCCAAAAAGCCGCCACCACGCCGGCCGTCCCCAACCTGCCCGCCAATCAGGAGCTGATGTACGCGGTGGCGGCGGGCATGTCGCTGGTCAAGGCCTACCGCACCCACGGGCACCTGGCGGCTCACCTCGACCCGCTGGGAAGCGAGCCTCCGGGAGAGCTCGCGCTGGAGCCGGAGACGGTGAAGCTGACCCCCGAGCTGATGGCGGCGGTCCCGGCCTGGATGATGCGGGTGAGGGTGCCGGGCGACACCCTGGCCGAAGCCCTGCCGCACCTGCGCGACACCTACTGCCGGACCATCGCCTACGAGGTCGAGCACATCTCCAACCACGAGCAGAGGGTCTGGCTCCACCAGCAGATCGAGTCGGGGGTCCACCGGATCGCGCTGTCACCGGAGCAGCAGCTCCAGCTCTTCCGGCGGCTGGCCGGGGTGGACGCCTTCGAGCGTTTCTTGCGCAAAACCTATCTCGGCCAGCACACCTTCTCGCTGGAGGGGCTGGACGCCCTGGTCCCCATGCTGGAGCAGACGATCGCGCTGCTTGCCCAGGCGGGAACCCGCGAAGTTGTCCTGGGGATGGCTCACCGGGGCCGCCTCAACGTGACCGCCCGGATCGTGGGCCGCTCGCTGGCGGAGATGATCGCCGAGTTCGAGAGCGGCGCCTACCTGGGCGGAGCCAGTACCGGCGACGTCAAGTACCACTACGGGGCGGAAGGCAGCTACCGGACCCCGCAGGGGGTCGACGTCGGTGTCGTGCTCACTCACAACCCCAGCCATCTGGAGGTGGTGAACGCCGTGGTTGAGGGACGGACCAGGGCGCTTCAGACCCGTCGCCAGGGTGCGGTGATGAGCCAGGACACCAACATCGCAGTACCAGTCCTGATCCACGGGGACGCCGCCTTCACCGGCCAGGGGGTGGTCACCGAGACCCTCAACCTCCAGGGGCTGCCCGGGTACCGGGTCGGGGGCACCATCCACATCATCGCCAACAACCAGATCGGTTTCACGACCGACCCCCTGGAGGGACGCTCCACCCGCTATGCCAGCGACGTGGCCAAGGGCTACGACATCCCGATCATCCACGTCAACGCCGACGACGTGGAGGCGAGCCTGGATGCGGTCCGGCTGGCGGTCAGCTACCGGGAGACCTTCCAGCGCGACGTGCTCATCGACCTGATCGGCTACCGCCGCTTCGGGCACAACGAGGGGGATGAGCCCGCCTACACCCAGCCGCTTCTGATGGAGCGGATCCGCCACCATCCGCCGGTGGTGCAGGTGTACGGCGAGCTGCTGGTCCAGAGGGGGCTGCGCACCCCCGAGCAGGTAGAGCAGGAACAGGTCGGAGCGTTTCAGGAGATGGTGAACGCCCACGCCGAGACCACCAAGCAGGGCGCGGTCCTGCTGGACGCCGCCCAACCGGCGGGAACCATGGCGGAGCACACCGAGCTGCCCCAGGTGCAGACCGAGGTGGCGCTGGAGTCGCTCAAGGCGATGGACCGCCAACTGGTCGAGCTGCCCTCGGGGTTCCGGATCAACTCCAAGCTGATCCGGCAGCTGGGGCAGCGAGCCACCGCCTTCAAGGAGGGGGGCCTGGTGACCTGGGCCCAGGCCGAGGCGCTGGCGCTGGCCTCCTTGCTGACCGAGGGGGTCCCGATCCGGCTCACCGGCCAGGACACTGTCAGAGGGACCTTCAGCCAGCGCCACCTGATGCTGACCGACACCAAGTCCGGCGAGCAGTACGCCCCGATCCAGCACCTGCCCTCGGCCAAGGCGGTGATCGAGCTCTACAACAGCCCGCTCTCGGAGATGGCGGCGCTGGGGTTCGAGTACGGCTATGGGGTGACCGAGCGCAGTGCGCTGGTGCTCTGGGAGGCCCAGTACGGCGACTTCTTCAACAACGCCCAGGTGGTGGTCGACCAGTTCGTGGCGGCCGGTCAGGCCAAGTGGAACCAGGAGTCGCGACTGACCCTGCTCCTACCCCACGGCTACGAGGGCAGCGGGCCCGAGCATTCCAGTGCCCGGATCGAGCGGTTCCTGGAGCTGTCGGCGGAGGGAAACCTGCGGGTTGCCTATCCGTCAACCGCGGCCCAGTACTTCCACATCCTCCGTCTGCAGGCGCTGGCCGACGAACTGCGACCGCTGATCCTGCTCACCCCCAAGAGCGGTCTGCGGCTGGCCTCGGTCGCCTCGGCTCCGGCGGAACTGGCCCAGGGCCGCTTCCATGAGGTCATGGACGATCCCCTGGCCGATCACGCCAGGGTGCGGCGGCTCCTGCTCTCGACCGGGAAGGTCTCCCTGGAGCTGGCGGCCCGCCGTGAGCAGCTGGGTGCCGAGACCGTGGCCACGGCGCGTCTGGAATTGCTCTACCCCTTCCCGACCCCGCAGCTGCAGAAGCTCCTGCGCGGCTACCCCAACCTGGAGGAGGTCATCTGGGTCCAGGAGGAGCCGCGCAACATGGGCGCCTTCGCCTATGTCGCTCCGCGGCTCCGGGAGATGCTTCCGGCCTCGGTAAGGAGCGGCTACGCCGGCCGCCGGGAGCACGCCGCTCCCTCGGAGGGCTCGATGCGCTCCCACCTCATCGAGCAGGAGCGGCTGCTGCAGCAGGCCTTCGCCGGCCTGCCGGTGCCCGAGGCGGCCGTCGCCGAGGTCGAGGTGGGCAGTTGAGCCCAAAGGTGGTCGTCCTGGGTGGGGGGCCAGCCGGTGACGTGGCGGCCCTGCGCGCGTCCCAGCTGGGTGCCGAGGTGGTCCTCATCGAGCGCCGGGAGCTGGGCGGGACCTGCCTCAACCGGGGCTGCGTCCCCAGCAAGGCCCTGCTGGCGATCTCGGCGCTGGCCCGTAAGATCCAGCACGCCAGCGACTTCGGGCTAGATGTCGGCGAGCTCAAGTTCGACTTCCCCAAGATGCAGGCCCGCAAAGACGAGATCGTGCTGCGGCTGCGTCACGGGGTGGAGGCCGCCTGCCAGCGCCACCAGATCAAGGTGGTCCAGGAGGAGGGTCGCCTGGAGGGGGACAGCGTGGTGGCGGGAGGGGAGAGCTTCCCCTACGACCACCTCGTGGTCTGCGTCGGGACCGAGCCGTCCGGACTTCCCGGGATCGACATGGCCCAGGAGCGGGTGATCACCTCCGACGGGGTCTGGACCCTGGAGCGGATACCGGAGCGGCTCCTGATCATCGGGGGCGGGGTGATCGGCTGCGAGTTCGCCAGCCTCTTCGCACCTCTGGGCACGGAGGTCACGGT
>CABDZP010000284.1_pt1 | contig 8490 bp, 8 predicted proteins | sample 3132201 | NCBI WGS metagenome assembly CABDZP01 (sample SAMEA5534340, study PRJEB31848) | metagenome | biome: tundra; feature: field; material: soil | place: USA | collected 2013-05 | depth 0.45 m | reverse complement strand
GTGATGCCCTCCCAGGTGGGATATGTGGATCTCAGCACCCACGGTTTCCCTCACCAGGAGGGCATTTCCGCAACTGGGACACCCAGCCGTTCAGCTACTTGATGAAATCCTCAGGCTAATGGGGTTACTCTGATCTCAGATTGGCGGAGGGAGAGGGATTCGAACCCCCGGAAGCGTTGCCGCCTCCGCGGTTTTCAAGTTCGCCTAGAGCCGCTTCGAACCAGCGCTGCTGCCTGGTTTTTAACTGAAATTGGCACCGCCGTGTGCCGCCTTAGACTGCCCCAATGGCGGTCAACTTGGCAGTCAAACAGGCCCGCGCCCGCGCTTCGGGGTGAGCCCACCGCGACCGCCCGGGATCTAGACTCCCTGGCACGACCGGACCGGAGCTGGTAGCTGCAACGGTGGTAGCCGCTCCCGCCCTCACTGCGGCCGGCTCACTCGACTGGCCGAACCACCATCACCGGGCAGTCGGCGTGAGTGACACACTGCTGCGAGACCGAACCCAGCAGCAGACCGACGAAACCTCCGTGGCCACGGGAGCCCACCACCAGTGCCGAAGCCGGCTTGCTGGCGTCGATGAGCACCTGGGCGGCCGGTCCCTCGACCACCTTGGCTTCGATCCGAACCGAAGAGTGCCCCTTGGAAGCCTCGGAGATTTCAGTCGCCAGGATCTTCTGGCAGCGGTCGGCCAACTCTTGGATGTCGGAGCCGGGCACGGCAGTCGCCATGGTTGGGATGAGGTAGGTGCTGATCGCCAGGACGCTGTTGCCGTGGGCCTCGGCCTCCCCGACCGCCCACTCCAGGGCGCGACGGGAGGCGTTGGAGCCGTCCACCCCGACCACGATTGGTCCTGACCGGCGCTCCTCCTTGGAGATGGTGCTGGCAGCCTTGTTCATGGTCGCCTCCTGCTCTCGTGGACTGTGGCTCTGGCGCTCGCCGCCGCCATCATGGTCCCCATGCGGCCGCTGGCTGAGAAGGTGGGGACCCCCCGGACTGGAGCGGGTGGAATCCCCTAGTCGGGCCGAGCTGGGTGGGTTCAATGGGTCACTGTGTACTTCACAGATAGGATGTTGATGGGAACTACACGTAGGCGGAGCAGTACACCGGGCCGGCCTTCGCTCGGATCAAACCGGGTCATGACAGTCGTCGCGCGCTCCGAGACCGTGGCGCTCCCTCCGCTGGTCACGGCTGGCCCGGGGACGTCCCTAATCGAAGACTGAGAGCGGCATGCACATGGCCACGTTCCACATCCCCGCGTCCACCACTTCCAGGATCCGCAACTTTCCGGCCAGACTGCAGAGCATGTAGGCATCATTGGGGCTGAGGCCGCGCTCTGCTCCGAGCCAGGAGATCATGGCTCGCGTCGCTGACTTGGCGCCATCCATAAGGTCAGGGGCCAGTCCCATGGTGCAGTACTCCCCCTTTGAGAGATCCTCCTGGACCCCAACTGCCGGGGTAAAAAAGGCGGGGACCGTCGATGACCGCTTGATCAGACTCAAGCGTAGACTGGCCCGGAGCGGGGACTCCAGGGCACTGACGCATACCTCGCCATCTCCCTGCACCGCGTGCGGATCGCCACAAGAGAAGAGGGCTCCCGGCAAGAAAACCGGAAGGTAGAGTCGCGAGCCCTCTACCAAGTAGCGGTTGTCAATGTTCCCGCCGCCTCCGTGCGGCGGGAAGGGAGACAGCCGGACCCCTCCGCCAGGATTCACCCCCATGGTCCCGAGAAAGGGGCGGTACGGAACCCGAACCCCCGGGGAGAACTCCACCGCCTGGGGCGAGTCCAGCGCGAAGGTTCGCAGATACCCTTCGGGGAAGTCGTCCGGCAGCAGGCCCATCCCGGGGAGGATGGCGGTCCAACCCCATGAGCCGCGGACCAGCCTCAGCACCTCGATGCACAGAGTGTCGCCGGGCTCGGCGCCGACGACCAAGATGGGGCCGCTCAGGTTGTACATGGTGTCGAAATCAAACCGGACGTCCCCGAAGCGGTCCCCCAGTTTGACCTGACCGTCACCGGCGACCTTGATGTCGAAATGAATCACGTCGCCGGACTCGACCTCGAGGATTGGAGCGAGGGTCTCATCCCAGTCGTGGTGGATGAGACTCGGATCGATCACGTGCTCCCGGCTCATCCGTTCAGTACCGCCCGGCCGCCCCGGCCTCGCCTATCGAATCCGTGGAGTGGTCGTCGATCCGGGCCAAAAACGCCCGCAGCCGGGCCATGTACGCGACCCGCTCCTCAACGAAGGCCATGTGGGCACTGCGTTCAAAGATGCTCAGCTCAGCCCCCGGGATGCCGCCGGCCAGCACCGCCATGTGCTCGGGGCGAGCTTCGTCAAACCGTCCCCCAGTGACCAGCGTCGGCACTGAGATCTGGCCCAGCCGATCAACCACCTCGAAGTCCATCAACTCTCCGGTTACCGGTCCGAACTCACTTGGTCCCCACATGGCCATGTAGACGTCGGCCCCCATTCCCATGAAGGTGCGCTCGATGCAATCGGGCCAGGGTAACATGCGACAGAGATGGCGGCGGTAGAACTCGGCAACCGCCCCTTGATACTCGGGACAGCCAAAGAAACCAGAACGCTCATGGCTGTCAAGCACGTCCTGGACATCGGCCGGAAGCGCACTCCTCAGCTGGGCAGCGTCATTCAGCCAGCGCGACACGCTGACTGGTGTGCTGCTGAGGATCAGACCTCGCACCTGGGGGGAGCAGTCGAACATGTATTGCAGGGCCAGCATGCCTCCCCAGGAATTGCCAAAGAGCACAATCTGGTCGAGGCCCAGTGCCTCTCGGACGGCCACCAGCTCCTCCACAAAACGCTGCACCGTCCAAGTCACGCCGCCCGCGGGGGCCGGCGATATTCCGCATCCCAGCTGGTCGTAGAAGATGACGGGACGCTCATCACTGAGGTCGGCCAGCGGCTCAAGGTAGTCGTGGGGCATGCCCGGGCCTCCGTGGAGGCAGAGCAGCGGGGTGCCTCCACGGTCCTCCCCCACGATCGTGTACCAAACCCTGCCGTCGGCGACCTCGATGAATCCCTCAGTCACGGGTCTGCTCCGGGATTGCTGCCGGGACTTGCCTCGCCAGGGCTCAGACCTCGGAAGTGAGCGAGATGGTCGACAGCTTGCGTCGGCTTCGCCACCAGAGAGTCCAGAGGATCCCAAGCACCGTCCATGCGAGCGAGAACCAAACAATGCTGCTTCCGGTAGCGAAGGGGAGCGAAATCTCACTGACGAAGAAACCCTTGTAGAGGATGTAGCCGTCTATGACGATGCCCAGCACTGGAACGATACCGTTGGTCAACCAGTTGAACTCCGACCGCCGGAATCGCGCGTGGTACACGATGTTCGCCACGTTAACGAAGATGTAGAGGATGAGGACGAAGAAGACAAAGATCTCACCGAGGTAGCCATATGCCAGGGCAACTCCGCCCTGCCACAGCGTGACCGCGAACAGTGCCCCGGTGCCGATCACCAGCGTTGCCACCTCGGCGCGCCACGGCGTGTTAAAGCGCGGGTGCAGTTTGGAGAAGTAGTGCCAGATAAACCCCTCCCTGGCAACGGCGTAGGTGACGCGACTGGCCGCGTAAAGCGAGGCACCAAAGCTGGCCAGGGCGGCGGTGAAACCGGTGATGGGAACAAGCACCGCCCAACCACCAATGTACTTCTGCGCGATGGGGAGCACCGGCGTGAGCTGCCCCGCATGGACGTAGTGCTCCACGGTTGACACGGGGACCGAGATCGCGAAACCGTAAGAGACCAGGGTCCAGTAGCCCCCTGCGATGAGTGTCATGAGGATCGTCGCCAACGGAATGAGGCGCCGAGGGGTGTGGGACTCCTCCGCAACGGGAGCTATGCCGTCGACTCCGGCGATGGAGAGAAAGGCGAAGATGGCCGCCAAGCTCAGGCCGGCGAAGCCCGCAGTAGCAGCTCCGGGGTTGAAGGGCTGTCCGGAGAAATGGCCCAGTGCACCACCGCGGACCACGATCACGATGGCCAAAGCGGCGACGAAGGTAGCTTCGACGATCATTAGCACGGAGATGACCGTGGCGGAGAGCTTGATGTTGTTGTGCTGTAGGTAACCGATAATCAGGATGGAGAGCACGCCTCCGCCGATTCCGGTCCACGTGGTGGCGCTCAGATGGAAGTACGTCAGCAGCGCATTGAAGAAGGTCCCGAACGCTGCCGGATATAGCGCCGCCACCACCACGTAGGTGGTGATCATCATCCAGCCCAACCAGAGGCCGACGGCTGGATACGTGCTCTCCCAGAGCCAGGTGTAGCCACTTCCGGCAGAGGGGCGACGGTTGTTCATCACGGCGAAGCTGACCGCCGTGGGTAGGACGGCGATGGTGATGAGGATGAAAAGGAAGGGCATGACCGGCCCACCGGAGTCGGTCTCCATGAAGCCCATGTTGAGATAGATGACTGGAGCGAGCGAGAAGTAGGCGAGCCCGATGAAGATCAATCGACGCAGGTTGAGGCTGTTCCGGCGTAACCCGGGGGTACTGGGCGTGGCCTCTACGCTCGTGGGTGTGCTGGCCAATGTCCCCTCCTTCCTCGGCAGGCGAAGCCCGCGCCGTCGGCCGACACAGCTGCGGCCTCGCTCAGGTACAGCGACGCTACGGCAGTACTGGGCGGACTGTCAACAGTTAATTGCGGCTGAGCCGGGGCACAGCGGATCTCAGGCCTGCTCTCGAACGAAGGAGAGGCGAGCCCGCCTTGGGACATATCGAGGCACTGACCGGGAAGGTGGGCTTGACCGGGTCAAGCCCAGACTATTACCAATGCGCATGGAAGCGGCCCAAACCTGAAGGGAAGGGCACCCAGCCGGAAGTGAGCGCTCATCTCATTGCTACCGCGCGCCGTAGAAGCGTGACCACCTATCAGGAGTGCTCTCGCCGGGTTCGTGATTGCCGCCACGAGTCCCGGCGTCGCCATCGGCGCAGACGCGGCTAGCTATGGCGTGCTGGTACTGGTAGTGGTCGTAAGCCGCCACTTCCGAGCGCCGCAACCCCTCCCGGGTGGGGACCAGAGCGTGGTCCGGGCGTTGCGAATGCTCGCCAGCCAGCCGGCCGTGCTCGGCACCACCCTCTTGTGCGTGGCGTTCTTCGACCTCTACGGCCCGGTTGAGGTCGCCCTCCCCGTCTTCGTCTCCCAGACCCTCCCGCCGGCCCGGGTGTTCTGGGCGGCTACGAGACGCTCTTCGCCGTCGGCGCGACGGTCGGCGCCCTAGTCGCCTCACTGGTGCAGCGCTTCGGCTTGTGGAAGGTCGCGCTTGCGGTCATGGCCGGCTGGGGCATCTGCCTGGTTCCATTCGGATTTGTCGATTCCGTCATCGTCCGCTTCATCGCCCTCGCGGTCGGGGGCCTGGTCTACGGGCCATTCCTGCCCCTGAAGCAGACCATCATCCAGCGCCACAGCCCGCCAGGCACCCTCACGGCGGTGGCGGCGGCAAGTGGGTTCCTCAAGGTCCCGGCCTCCCCGATCGGCACCGCGCTCGGCGGTCCCCTAGTGGCTGCTGTCGCGCCAGGGCCCACTCTCCTCGCCTCCGGGTTGGCCACTGTCGCTGCGGCCTGCGTCGCGGCTGTGGCGCTCCTCGTCCAATTCACGTGCATGCTGATCGCAGCCCACACGCACCCGGGCCGACGATAATCCGCTCGCGACGGCCCGAGCGCGATCCCGCTAGTCGGTCAGGGAGACCACCTTCCGGGGAAGGGTGACGTAACCTTCGTGCCCCTCCTCCCAGGCCACGTAGCTGGTGCCGGGCCGGGTGCTAAGCGCAGTGTGGTGGCCACCCGCGTCGAGGGCGACCAGCTGCATGATCGGCTCCCCGTCGGGAACGTCGAGCCCGCGCAACTCGGTGATGGCACGCTCCGCCGCCGCCTCCAGTGAGAGACCGGCCGAGAGGCCGCTGACCACTGTGTAGGCAGTGACCCCGCGGATGGCGAGCTCACCCCAGCCCGTGCAAGCTGCGGCGCCGTACCTGTCGTCACAGTAGTTGCCGGCCCCGATCACGGGTGAGTCCCCGAGCCGGCCCGGGTACTTCCAAGCCCACCCGCTGGTGCTGACCGCGGATGCGACGTGCCCGGCTTTGTCGATGGCCAGGAAATTGACCGTGCCTGCCACGTGCTCGGGGTCGCGGAACAGGCTGGAGACCCGGCTGAGCAGACGGTAGTGGTCGTCGTTCTCCCCGATGCGGCCGTCGACCCCGTCCCGCCAGGCCGACTCAGCCGCGGGGGTGAGCAGGTCCTCGGGATCCATCCCGATCTCGGCGGCCAGCCGCGCCGCGCCCTCGCCGACAACCATCACGTGGGGCAGCCGGTCCATCACCGCCCGGGCGATGGAGATCGGGTGGCGGTAGCCCTGGACAGCGCCGACGGTGCCGGCCCGTCGAGTGGCGCCGTCCATGAGAGAGGCGTCGAGTTCAACTGTCCCGAGCAGGTTGGGGTACCCGCTGTACCCGACCGAATGGTCGTCGGGGTTGTCCTCGACCTCCCTCGTGGCCGCCTCCACTGCGTCAAGGGCCGAGCCTCCGGCGGAAAGGATCCGCCAACCGGCGTCCATCCCGACTGACCCGTTTGCGCTCGCTATCAGTAGCACCCTTAGAGTTTAGCGACGGGTTCAGGCGGCCCGAGGTGGCTCCCGCCCGCGCGGCACCCGCTATGCTCTTGGTCCGATGGCAGCCCAGGTACCCGGATTAGGCGCCCGGGCGGTGGGCCCCAGGGTCGCCCTAGTCACCGGAGCGGGTGGTGGGATCGGAGCTGCCATCGCCCGGCGGCTATCGGCAGACGGCTTCGCGGTTGCGCTCGCCGACGTCAATGCCAAGAGGGTTGAGGAGGCGTCGAAAGGCCTGCCCAAGGCCGCGCCGTTCGTGTGCGATGTCAGTGACGCCCGCGCGGTCGGGCAGCTCCGGGCGGCGGTCGAGCAGCAGCTGGGACCGCCCTGGTTGCTGGTCAACGCGGCTGGCGTCTTCTTCATCCACCGGGTCCCGGACCTGGACGAGGCTGACTGGGACCGCACGATCGACGTCAACCTGAAGGGCCCCTTCCTCACCTGCCGGGCGCTGCTGCCGGGGATGCTCGCGGCAGGGTCCGGCTGCATCGTCAACGTGGCCTCGACGGCGGGGCTTCGTGGTGGCCACGACCGGGCTGCCTACTGCGCTTCCAAGGCCGGGCTGGTGATGTTCACCCGCTCCCTCTCTCTCGACCACGGGGCCGACGGGGTGCGGATCAACTGTGTTTGCCCGGGGCTGATCGACACCGACATGGCCGATTGGATCACGTCGCGGCCGGAGGCGCTAGAAGAGTGGCGCCAGCGGGTGCCGGCCCAGCGGATCGGCATCCCGGAGGACATCGCCGCAATGGTCTCCTTCCTCGCCTCTCCCGACGCTGACTATGTCCACGGGGCGGTGCTGGTCGTCGACGGCGGCATCGGCGCCTGAGCCGGACTTTGACACGCCAGGAGGTCAAAAGTAGGGTGAGTGGGGCTCGCGAGGGAGGGGTCTGAATTCGAAACGGCGGTGTGGGGGCCCGCCAGGACCAATTTCGGAGGCGAAAAGTGTTGTAGTACACGGTACTGCTGACTCAGTTGGGTTGCAAGCTTCTCGGGGTTGTGGCATGGTCCGAGGCGATGTACCTGCGCCGGGTCGTCCGCGGTGAGCGAGTCTACCTCGATTTGGTCGAGGGACACCGCGACCCCCAGAGCGGCAAGGTGCGCCAGCGGGTGCTGGGCCATCTGGGCCGTGAGGAGCAGGTCACGCCACACCTCCCAGCCCTGATCCAGACGTTCTCCCCCGGGCAGCTGAATCGCTATTTCGGTGGTCTGGTCACATTCCTGAGTGCCCGCAGCCGTTACCTGTGGACTGCTCGGGTTCAGGTACGGGTTGAACCCATTGAGCTGGGTAGTGGGGAGGTTCCCAGTCGCGTCCACGAGTTGCACGAGCGGGTAGCCATTCAGATGGCAAGGCCCATTCCCAGCGTTCGTGAGTATGAAAGTAAAGCTGTCGTGACTCGAAGCTGCTCCAGTCCTGCCCAAAGCTTCAGACATGGCCGCAGCGGCACAGGTTGGTGGGAGGGTGGAGACCGTGGCGCTAGGACTCAAGCTTGGCGCTGGTGAGGGATGGGGATTCGGGGAGGTCGGCGCGGCGCTACAGCCTGCGATCACCAGTGTTGTCGCCAACAGCAGGATTGCCTTCGCGATCACTTGCACAGCTTCCCTTCCCGCAAGGCCTTGTCGAACACCTCCACCCGACTGCACCTCCGCGGGCGTGGGGAAGGTTACGTCTGCATAATCCCGGCCAACCTGATCCCAATCGCCGCCAGACGCGGTGGGCCGGTCCGGACGGTGGTCCTTGGAGTGCCCGTAGCGGGGGAAGTCGTCGTCGTCCTCGGTCTCGAAGTAGGTGCTGGTGGTGTCGAAGAGCAGCACGTCGACTTCCAGATTGAACAGGTTGGCCACCGCGAAGAATACCTCCCGCTGGATCGC
>CABDZP010000264.1_pt1 | contig 8921 bp, 8 predicted proteins | sample 3132201 | NCBI WGS metagenome assembly CABDZP01 (sample SAMEA5534340, study PRJEB31848) | metagenome | biome: tundra; feature: field; material: soil | place: USA | collected 2013-05 | depth 0.45 m | reverse complement strand
GGTGGTGCGAAGCGGGCGGCGGGCTCGAGCATCCAGCCAGGGCCGAAGTCACGGCCAGGGCCGACGCCACCGCCAGCACACCTCTTCCGTTCAGCGCGGACTCCTTTCTCGTTCTGAATTCGTCGACGCGGTACTTTACCTAAGCTTGGATCCACCTCTTCCCAAGGGCGCCATCAGCGCCCTCCCACTCTCATCGGTGGATCCAGGCTAAAGGCAGTGATTGGCGGTCGGCTCTCCCGGGTGAAGCACCCGCCCTCCCTGCGGTGACGTAATGGGGGCGCTAGAAAGGTCCACCGAATATAAGCGGCACCGTTGTACCCATCTAGGCAGCTGGCCGACCTAGCGCGAGGGGGTACCCGCCCTGCCCAAGGGGGGCTTTGCTCCGGGGCCGAAGGCTCCGGCCTTGGATTGGGCCGAGGCAACCGAGTCTCTAACGCGGAGCCATGCGTCATCGACGTGCTGCGCTACATGCTCTCGTGCGGTCGCAACGTCACGTTGCAGGATGGCATCCATGATCACCTGATGATTGCTCACTTCCACCGCCATGGGATAGAGGGTCCGGGTGGTGATGTTCACTAGCATTCGCAACTTGCCGGCCACGCTCTCTCGCCAGACGCGGGTCAGCAGGTCGTCGTCGGTGAGCTTGTAGAGGGTGTCGTGGAAGGCGAGGTCAGCCAGGGCCATGCGCAGGGGCTCGCCCCCATCGGCCGCATCACGTACCTGACGCAACGCGCGCTCCAGCGCCCGGTCCTTACTGGGGGTCGCGCGCTTAATCAGCAGCTCGACCGCGTACGTCTCGAGCACCTTGCGCAGGCCGTACTGCTCGTCAACACCCTCGGTAGTGAATTCTACGACAGACTTGCCGCGGCGCGGGACATTGAGAATCAGGCCGTCCTTTTCCAAAATGGCCATCGCCTCCCGGAGTGGTCCCCGGCTAATGCCCATCTCCTGGGCCAGTGTCGCTTCCACCAGGCGTTCGCCACCCGCGAAGCGACCGGACAGAATGGATGCACGCAGGGCTTCGAGTGCGGTCGCGCCCAGGGTCTCGGATGCCACTCGGGCTAGCCGGGGACCCCGCTGCGGCCAGTGCGCCCTTCCGCCCGACGCGAGGTCGGGACCGTCCCCCGGGACCTTGGTTGTGAAAGCGTTCCCGGGCAATGCGCCTTGGCCCGCCAAGCCGTCCGGTCGAGTCGGAGTTGCCACGCCTCACCCCCTACTTCGCCCCAGTCACCTGAGGTTCAAGTCATGCCTTAGCGCCGCTGCAGTCGCACCTCGAACGCGTCACGAAGACCGTCGCCGATGAAGTTGAAGGCTACGACCACGACCACGATGCAGAGCCCAGCCGACCAGATCTGCCACCAGTAACCGCTGTAGACGTAGTTCACGCCATTTGACAGCATACTTCCCCAGTTGGCCGTCGGCGGCGGTATCCCGAGGCCCAGAAAGCTCAGCGAGGTGACCGCCAAGACGGCGGCGGCCACTTGGAAGGGCGAGTTGACCACCACGGTGCCGACGATGTTGGGAATGATGTGGCGGAAAATTATCCGCAGCGGACCTGCCCCTTGAACCCGCGTCGCCTCCACGAATGGTCTCGTTTTGAGACTGAGCGTTTCGGCGCGGACCAGCCAGGCCGGGACCAACCAGGCCACTGAGGCAATCACGATGATCAGGATCGTGCCCAGAAAGAAGCTGGGCACGGAGTGGAAGAGGAACGAGAAGCCAGTGAGCACGTAGCCCTCAGGCTTGTTCCGGCGGACCGCCTGGTAGATTCCCGCCGGGACGGCAACCATCAGGGCCAGCGCCGTGGCCACGCCCACGAGCACCAGGGTTCTCGGAATGTTTTCGCCGAGCAGAGAATCGACGCTCTGATTCAGCTTGTAGGAGAAGCCCAGGTTTCCGTGAATCAGTTGGTTGACCCAGTCGAGGTACTGGATGGGCAGCGGCTTCAGCAATCCGAACTTCACGTCGAAGGCGGCGATCAGGGCCTTGTTGGCCCGCAGACCGAGGGCGGCCTTCGCTGGCCCACCCGGCAGCAGGTGAAGCAGGATGAAGGCGATGAGCGACACTCCGAAGAGCACGGCGACCGCCTGCAGGACGCGTCTTATGAGAAATGATTGCATCGGGCAGCTAGCGCTTGGCGGCGCGACCCCTCCTGGAAACTAGACGCTGCATGATAGCGGTCGACAGTCGACCGCCGGCTCCGGGCCGGCTCCGGGATTGGATCTCCAGAACCTTCGGGCCACGAAAGGTCGAGAACCCGGGAAGTTCGAACGCGATTGAAGTCTAGGGAGAGGTCGGAGGTGCCACTCGGAAGGGCGAGCAACCGACCGGCTAGGACGACGACGGTCAGTCGTCGACCCACCCGACTGTCGCTAGCAGAGCGCCTTCCGTGACCACTCGGGCCAGCGCCCGGAGCAACACCCGGCCAGAGTGGGGCGAGTTGACCGTCTCGAGCACTTCTCCGTCGAAGTCGGTGACGGTGCAGAGCACCTGGCCTGACTCGACCATCTGACCGACCTCGACCGACTGAACCACTACCCCGGCGACGGAGCTTCGTAGCTGAGCCCCACCAGAGAGCGTTAGTGAGGGCTCGCCGGCAGCTTCTGCAGGTGCTTCGATCGACCCGGCTGCCGCGAGGACCCCCCTCAGGGCGTTGACCACGAGGGCCACCTCCGCGGCGGGCCGACGACCACCACCGCCCACCTCCATCGCCAAGCCGATACTTCCGCTTCTCGACACCGCTCCCGAAAGGGTGCCCTCACCCGGGGTGGTCTGGAGGTACGGAAGACCCATTTGAGAGGCCAGCTCTACGGTGCGTCGATCTCGGACGGCGTCACCACTCGAGTGAACGATGGCGAATGGATGCACCTCTTCCGTCCACTCCCCTCCATGCACGTCGATCACCACCTCGGCCTGGATCAGCAACTCCTTCCAAATCCGGGCTGCCAGCCGCTCCGAAAAAGTGCCCGCGCCAGAGCCGGGCCAGACCCGGTTCAGGTTGCGCCCGTCAACAGGGTTGGCCCCAGGGATCCCGGCTTGGGCTGCAAGCACGTCAGCCACGAACACGACAGTCACCGAGCCACGAACCTGTTCTGCGCTGAGCTCTCTCCAGAGTGCTAACACCGCGTCCTGGGTGACGAGCTCGGTCCCGTGCACACCCGCCACCACCGCCACCCGGGGGCCGCTCGCATCGCCGTGAATGACACCAAACGGAACGAATGTGTCGGGACCGACCCCGTTCCCGGGCACCTCCAGCCTGGCTGTCCGCTTCTTCATGCCCAGATCACTCATTGTTTTTCTCCCTGCTGGATCGATTGCCGCTCGCAGCGCTTAACTGTGCCGTCGACTCCGACCGTCTGCGCGGGTGGGTACCGTAATCGCCGCCCAGCGGACTGGTCAGGCCAGCCACCCCAACCCGGCGCTCCTCCGCGATCTCAGGTTAGGTTCTTCGGTGGGCCGGCTGCCACGACTCCCTCCACCGCGGCTCGACGCAGGTCAAACGGGCCGAGCCGGGTGAGGTACCAGGTAACTCCCGCCGCCTCCCAAGGTCCGGGGTCTCTCCCAGGGGCCATGGCCATTACGATCTCGAAAGGCCGATCTCCCACCCCGAAACCGGCGAGCAGCGACCGCAGCTCAAGGATCTCCTCGGGGCGCTCCACTTGAATCACGAACACACCCTGGTAGCGGGCGGCGCGCCGCAGCGGCGCGCGGTTCGGCCAGCGGGCGGCGACCCACGTCGGGAGCGGCTGCTGGTGGGGGGCCGGGAGGAACTGAGCGCCCTCGACCAAGTAGTGCTTTCCCTGGCGCTCGACGCGGGCACCGGAAAGCAATTGGTGCAGGAGACTCAGCGATTCGTCCAGCATCTCGCCGCGCACCCGGCGATCCAGCTCCTCCCCGAAGGTGGCGAACTCTCCTTCCCGGAGGTCTCCCCGGCCGACACCCAGCACCAGCCGGCCGTCGCTCAGAAGGTCGAGCGCGGCCACCTGGCGCGCCAGTCCCCAGGGACGCCGATGCGGCCGGGGAGTCACCATCGGGCCCAGCTTGATCGTGCGGGTCGCGCCAGCGATCGCCGTCAGGGCGATCCAGGGGTCGACCAGCTGAGGGACGTCGGGGTAGACCAGGTGATCCCACAGGAACACGCCCTCCCAGCCCGCCGCCTCTGCCTGTTGAGCCAGCTCACTGAGGTACTTGGGGTGAGCCAGCTCGCCGAAGGGAGGGAGGAAGAGTCCGTGGCGCATCACCGGATCCTAATGGGAGCCCAACTAGGTGCTCTGCGGCTGACCCAGTCGGGTCTCCTCCGCCAGCCCCTCATCCACCGATCCGGACCGCGCCAGGCGCCAAACGTCGTATCGCTGGCCGGAGCGAATCCGGTCGACCTGCGAGGCGAGCACGGAAAACGCCGGTGCCAACTCCGCCGGCTCGCGCCACTTGGCCTGCTCCTCCGGGCCCAGGGTGATGAGGGACATGGCGGTGCGCATGAAGGCCCCGGGCGTCACCGAGACGACTCGGATATTCGACGGCTCGAGCTCCAGCGCCAGCGTCTTGGTCAATCCCTCCATCCCGTGCTTGGAGGGACAGTAGCCCGACTCCCCGACGAAGCCCTTGATCCCAGACTGGGAGGAGACGTTGACGATCAGCCCTTGAGAGCGCCGCTTCATCGAGGGCACCAGCTCGTGGGCGAAGAGGAAGACCGAGCGCAGGTTGGTGGCCATCACCCGGTCCCACTCCGCGACGGTCATCTCCTCCACCGGCTTGAGCACGATGACGCCAGCGTTGTTGATGAGGACGTCAACCTGGCCGAACTCGTCGAGGATGTCGGACACCGCCTGATGGACCTGGTCGGCGTCGCCGACATCAACCTGCCGCGGGGTCAGGGGATGGCCCACCGCGTGGGCCGCCCGGCTTAGATCGTCCAGCTCCGCAGGCACCAGCGACAGCGCGACCACGCTGGCACCGACCTCCGCCAGATGCAGAGCAGCGCCGCGCCCCAGGCCGGACCCGGCTCCGGTCACGATCACCACCTTGCCCCTGAGGTCGGGGTGTGGCCAGGGCGCAACTCTAAGGTCAGCGCTCGTCACGATGCGCTCTTCCCTGTGACTCTGACAACGAAATGGCAGCTGAAGGATCCCCGTACCGGGGATCCCCCATCATTGTTCGCTGGGTGGATCTTGGTCGGCGGCTATCGCTTGAGCGCATCGACCGCCTCCAACAGGCGCGCGACGTCGGCGTGGTCGTTGTAGTGCACCAGCCCCGCGCGGACGGCGCAGCCGGTCGCGCGGATACCCAGGGCTCCGGTCACTTCCCAGGCGTAGTTATCACCGGTCCAGACATTGATCTTTCGGTCGGCCAACTTCTGGGCGACCGCCCAGGGACTCATGCCGCGCACAGTGAAGTAGGCGGTGGGGGCGCGGCGCCGGGCTTGGCCGTAGAGGGTCACGTGGTCCATTTCGTCAAGCCCACCCAGAAGGACCGAGAAGAGTCGTCCCTCATACGCGTCGACAGCGGTCATCGAACGGACCACGCGCTCGCGCCTGGTGCCCTGTCCTTCCGGAACGAGCCGGCTCAGGTGCTCGACGGCAGCGGTGACGCCCGCGTAGTCCGCGAAGGGCGGGGTTCCAGTTTGAAACCGATCCGGTACCTCGTCGGGGGCCGGCGTCAGCTTGTCCGGATCGAGACGTTCCAGCAGTTGTGGATCAGCCACGACCGCGCCGATGTGGGGCCCGCACCACTTGTACGAGCTGGTCGTGTAGAAGTCCGCACCCCAGCTGCGGACATCAACCGGTCCGTGCGGGGTGGCATGAACGCCGTCCACGTAGGTGAGCGCTCCGGCGGCGTGCACGATGGCCGAGATCTCCGCCACCTCGGGACGTGTCCCCAGCACGTTGCTGGCCGCGGTGAAGGCGACCAGCTTGGTGCGCGGTCCGACCAGCGATCGATACTGCTCCACCGGGAGCTCGCAGGTGTCGGTGTCGATCTCCGCCCACCGAACCGTGGCTCCGGCCCGAGCCGCGGCCTGGATCCAGGGCCGGACGTTGGCGTCGTGGTCGAGCCGGGAGACGACGATCTCATCTCCCGACTTCCAGGTCTTCGCCAGGGAGAAGGCCAGCCGGTAGGTGAGGGTGGTCATATTGGGTCCCAGAACGACACCCTCCGGGACGCCCCCGACCAGGTCGGCCACCGCCCGGCGACATTCGGTGACGATCTCGTTCGCGCGCACGCTGGACGGGAAGGCGCCGTCGGTGTTGCTGAGGCCCCGGCGGTAGGCGCTCCCGATCGCCTGGATCACCGGCTCCGGAACCTGGGTTCCGGCCGCTCCGTCCAGGTAGGCGTACCCGTCCGCCAGCGCCGGGAAGAGGTGACGAACGCGCCGGGCGTCGTAGCTTTGCGTCGTCGCTTCCTCGACCGCCAACTTAGAGGCCCACTTCGGACATGTCGCGGTAGCGGGGTCCCGCCGTCGCTCCCTTGGGGAAGGTGGAGTCGATCCTGGCCATCTCCGCCTCGGAGAGCTCGATGTCGATCGCGGCCGCGTCCTCCTCCAGGTACCGCACGCGCTTGGTGCCGGGGATGGGCACGATGTCCGGGCCGCGGTGCAGCAGCCAGGCCAGCGCCAGTTGGGCGGTCGTCACTCCCTTTTCGGCCGCGAGTTCAGCAAGCTGATCGACGGAGCGCAGGTTGCTGGCGAAGTTTTCGCCCTGGAAGCGGGGCCCCCGGCGCCGGGTGTCGTCGTCGCCAAAGTCCTGGGGCGTGCGGAACGAGCCCGACAGGAAGCCGCGTCCGAGGGGACTGTAGGCGACGAAGCCGATGCCCAGGTCGGCGACCGTGGCGAGGATCTGGTCCTCGGGATCCCTGGTCCAGAGTGAGTACTCGGTCTGCAGTGCCGAGATCGGATGAACCGCATGAGCGCGGCGGATCGTCTCCGGGCCGGCCTCGGAGAGACCGAGGTAGCGAACCTTCCCGCTGGTCACCAGCTCGGCCATCGCGCCCACCGTCTCCTCGATCGGTGTCCCAGGATCAACCCGGTGCTGGTAGTAGAGATCGATCTGCTCCACCCCCAGCCGCGCCAGGGAGGCGTCGCAACACTGGCGTACGTAGGCAGCGTCGCCCCTGATGCCCAGCATCTCGCCCTCGGGGCCGAGGGCATACCCGAACTTGGTGGCCAGGACGACCTCTTGCCGCCGCTCGGCCAGCACCTGGCTGAGCAGCCGCTCGTTGCTGCCGTTGCCGTAGATGTCGGCGGTGTCCAGGAAGGTCACGCCGATGTCGATCGCCCGATGGAGGGTAGCGATCGACGCGGACTCGTCGGCCGCTCCGTAGACGCCCGCCATGGCCATGCATCCCAGCCCGACGGCTGAGACCTCGAGCCCCTCAGATCCAAGTTTGCGCAGCTTCACCTTTCCTCCCGAACCGGCGCGGCGATGAACCCGGTTCCACCCGCGCCTCAGGCGCCATTGAACCAGCCTCGGGTCGGTGGGCGTCGCGCTGGAAGGGTGGGGCCGCCCGGCTAATATCGCAAGCCGTGCGTGCGGCGGCGTCCCCAGGGCAACGGTCCCCCGGGCCGTCGCCGACCTGTCTTTTGGGAGGCTCTCATGGATCTACAGTTGGCCGGCCGACGGACCCTGGTCACGGGGGCGAGCAGGGGGATCGGGCTGGAAATTGCCCGTACTCTGGCCCTCGAGGGAGGCTCGGTCGCCATCTGCGCCCGTGAGGAGGGGCCGCTCTCAGAAGCAGCCGACCAGCTCCGCTCGAAGGGCGCAACCGTCTTCGCCGAAAGCGTCGACGTCACCGACGAGGGGGAGCTCTCTGCGTTCGTGGCCGCGGCGGCCGAGGCCCTGGGAGGCCTGGACGCAGTGGTGGCGAACGCCGGCGGCAGCAGCGGGGGAGCGCTCCAGGATTCGACCCGGGAGCAGTGGCGGGACACGTTCGAGCTGAACGTCGGCCACGCCGCCGAGCTGATCCGAGCCGCGATCCGTTACCTTGCCCAGTCGCCCAGCCCGGCGGCGGTGCTGATCTCGTCGATCTCGGGGACGAAGCCCGCACCGCGCGCCCAGTACGGCGTCAGCAAGGCGGGCTTGATCTATCTGGCTGCGGCCCTTGCCCGCGAGCTCAGCCCCCAGCACATCCGGGTCAACGCGGTCAGTCCGGGCTCCATCCTGTTCCCCGGCGGCGGCTGGGACTCCCTGCGGGTGGGCGATCCCGAGGGGTTCCAATCATTCCTCGATCGGGACCTGCCCGAGGGCAGGCTGGGGACAGTGGAGGAAGTGGCCCGGGTGGTCGCCTTCCTTCTCTCCCCGGTAGCCAGTTGGATCAACGGGGCCAACATTGCGGTGGATGGGGCCCAGGGTCGGCCGAGCTCCGCCGGATGGTAGGGGAGAGCGGCGACTCAACCACGACCTCCGCCTCCGGATCGCTGGTGGTCATGATCTCCAGTCCCCTCGAGCCCGAGCTGGTCGACCGCATTCGTGCGGTGCCGGCCGTGGCCGAGGTGCTCTATGACCCGGCACTCCTGCCCCCGGCGCGCTATCCCAACGACCATGGCGGTGACCCCTCGTTCGTCCGCAACGACGTTCAAGAGGCGCGCTGGCGAGGGAACCTGGGCCGGGCCCACGCCTTGATCGGCTATCCCCACGAGAGTTCGGCGGAGCTGGCCCGGGCCCTCCAGCAGGGTCCTCAGGTGCGCTTCGTCCAGGGGACATCGGCGGGGATGGGAGCCCACATCCGCCGGGCTGAGCTGCCTCCGGAGGTGATCCAGCGCGTCTCCTTCGCCTCCGCCGCCGGGGTGCATGGAGGGATGCTGGCCGAGTTCGCCTTCTTCGGTCTGCTCTGGCTGTGCAAGGACGCTGCCCGGCTCGCCGAAATCCGCGCCAACCGGTCTTGGACCCACTATGCGATGGGCGAGCTCGAGGGCTCGACGGTGGCGGTGG
>CABDZP010000226.1_pt1 | contig 9653 bp, 7 predicted proteins | sample 3132201 | NCBI WGS metagenome assembly CABDZP01 (sample SAMEA5534340, study PRJEB31848) | metagenome | biome: tundra; feature: field; material: soil | place: USA | collected 2013-05 | depth 0.45 m | reverse complement strand
GACAGAAGACCAATAGGCCCCACACCGGCGACAGCGAGATGACAGCTGCCCCGGCGGCACCGGCGAAGCCCACGTGAGAGAGGGCGTGGGCGGCGAACGCGGTCCGGCGCAGGATCACGAAGTAGCCGACCAGCCCGGCCACGATCGAGACCATGGCGCCCGCCTCGAAGGCATTGCGCATGAACTCGAACGACAGCATCTGCGAGAGGTCGGAGATGAGGTTCCAACTAAAGGAGAGGGAGCTTGCCTGGGCCACCAGCAGATGCCCCATGGGGATGGTGACCATGTCAGCCCCACCCTGGGCGCGGCGGTTTGGGGTGGGGCTCAGGATGGGGATGGGCCAGCTCCTCGTCGATTCCCACGACGAACCGCCGCCCCCGGCTGTCCATCAGCACCTCGACCGGGGCCCCGTACAGACGAGAGAGCACCGCCGAGGTCACGATCTCGTCAGGTTTGCCGATCGCCACGCCGCCGCCCGCCACGTAGCAGACCCGGTCGATGACCCCCCGCAAGGGGTTGAGGTCGTGGGCGACGATCACCACTGAGAGGTGGCGCGAGCGGGCCAGGTGACCGATCAACTCCGCCATGGCCGCCTGGTTGCGTATATCGAGGTTGGCTAGCGGTTCGTCGAGCAGCAGCAGGGCGGGGTCGCCGACCAGGGCCTGGGCGAGCAGCAGCCGCTGCCGCTCGCCGCCCGATATCTGGCCCAACTTGCGATTGGCGAAGGCCGCGGCCCCGACGGCCTCGACGGCGTTCTGGACCAGGGCGCGCTGGGCTCGCGAGGACCGGAAGGGCGGGGCGAACCCCCAGCGGTGGCCGTCGACTCCGAGCCGCACCAGGTCCACCCCGCGCAGCGAGATCTCTGGGTCCAGGGTGCGGGCCTGGGGCACGTAGCCGATCGCAGGGTTGCCCCGACCGGGAGGCGCCCCCAGCACCTCGAGGGTCCCCTGCTGGGGCCGCAGCAGCCCGATCAGCAACTTGAGCATGGTGGACTTGCCGGCGCCGTTGGGCCCGAGCACCGCGACGAACTCGCCCCTCTGGATGTCGAAGCTGGCATGGCTCCAGACCAGCCGGTCTCCGTACGAGGCCGCGAGGTCGCGGGCCCGCACCACCGGCAGCCCCTGATCGAGGGCGTCCGCCCGCGCCAAACCCTGGCTCCCGCCGCTCATCGGCTGGACCTCTTATGGCTGAGCGCCTTGCGGAGGGCGTCGAGCTGGCCTCCCATCCACCGCTCAAAGGTCGCCCGCGGCGGTTGGATCGTCTCCGAGACCCCGATCGCCGGGATCTTCTTGGCGAGCACCTGCTTCCGGATGGTGGTGATGAGCGGTGACACCGTCTGGCGGTTATACACCAGCACCTGAAAGCGCCGTCCTGCGATCTGCTGGTCAAAGGCCGCAACACTCGAAGCGGGCGGGTCGACGCCTTCCGAGACCGCCCTCATGAAGGCTCCCGAGGTCACGAGGTCGAGGTGGAGGTACTGAGCGAGGTACTGGAAGACGCTCTCGGTCGCCGCCACCCGGGCTCCCGAGAAGTGCTTGCTGATGTACTTGAGACGGGCTCGGTAGGGGGAGAGGGCAGCCTCCACCGCGGCATGCCGCAACGCGAAGTACGAGGATGCCCCGGGCTCCAGGGCTCGGTAATCCGCGGTGATCCGGTCGATCACCCGGGAGACGTAACTCGGGCTGTACCAGAAGTGGGGGTTATCACCGTTCTTCTTGCCCAGCAGGGCGGCGACCGTGAACACCTTGCGGCCCCGCTCCGATTGGGCGGAGAGCAACCGGTTGGCCCAGTCGTCGTAGCCGGCCCCGTTGAGGATCACGTACCGGGCGGCGGCGAAGGCCCGGGCATCAGCGGAATTGCTCTCGTACTCGTGGGGGTCGGCGTTGGGATCAGACACGATGCTCGTGACGTGGACCAGTTTGCCTCCCAGCTGGCTCGCCAGGCTGCCCCAAAAGTTCTCTCCGGCCACCACGTTCATCACCTTGGTCTGGGCGGCGACCGCGGGCATGAGAGGCCCCTGCCCGGAGAGCGCGCCGCCCAGCACCGCCAGCACCGCTCCGCCGCGGAGCCAAGTCCTCCGAGAGGGGATGGGCGCTGGAGATTGGTTCACCGCCGGATTATAGAATGAGAATGGTAACCAAATCAAGCTTGAGGGAACGCCACCAAACCCGCCGAGGCAGGGCGAGGGGGCAATCGCCGGTCAGTACGCGGCCCGGACCACCTCTCGCCACTCCGGAGGAACGCTCTCCAGATAGGTGGGCAGGTCGGCTGCACTGAGCCCGGCTTCGGAGAGCGAGGTTGGCAGTCCGAGCTCCGCGATCAGCTCCCGGCAGCTCCCCGCCACCTCCTGAGGGCTCTTGACTTCGAAGGTGGCTTGGAGAGGCGCCACCCTCTCGGGTTCGGTTGAGGCGAACTCTTTGATGACGGCCGGCAGCAGGGCGCAGGAGGTGATCCCGTGCGGGATCCCGAACGGCGCTCCGAGCAGCTTTCCCAGGGAGTGACTGGGGCCCATCGGCACGGCCGCCAGCCCGAGAGCCGCCCACCAGGCCGCGACCTGGGCGTCGTGGCGGGCTTCGAGGTCCGCTGGATTGCGGTGGCACCTCGGCAGGGACGCTCGCAGTCGCCGCAGCGCCTCCAGCGCTAGGTAGTTGCTGAGGGGGTCCTGAGTTGGGGACCAAACGGTCTCCACCGCATGGTCGACCGCCCGGATGCCGCTGCCGAGCCAGAGCCGATCAGGCGTCTCCAGGGTCAGCTGCGGGTCCAGGATCACGACCCTCGGCGCCGCCCGCCGGTCCAAGATGCTGCGCTTCTGGTGGGTCGGGCCGTCGGTGATTCCGGCGCTAGCGGTGAACTCTGCCCCCGACAAGGTGGTGGGGATGGCAAGGTGGGTCGCTGTCTCAGCGCCAACCTCATGGAGCGCAGCCTTGCAACCGTCGATCACGCTGCCGCCCCCGACGCTCACCACCCCGTCGGCCCGGAGCTCCCTTAGCAGCGCCGCCAGCTCCCCAACCGCCGCCTCCGGGGTGTGCTGGCTCAGCTTGGTGAAGGTGGCCCTATGGCGCCGCTCGATCGCCTGCTCCAGCTCTGAGATCAGAGGTGTCTCTCGGGCCAGCGTCGCGGAACTCACCACTACCACCCGGGTGGCCCCTAGGCGCTCCAGCTCATCGGGCAGGGACGCCCGGGCTCCGGCTCCGTGGAGCACCCGCTCCACCGGCGAGCTGGTGTGGGTCGAGATCACCGCTCAGCTATTCGGCGAGGAACTGGCGCAGTACCAACTGGAGCACCCCGCCGTGGCGCAGGTACTCGACCTCATTGTGGCTGTCCACTCGGGCCACCACCGAGATCTCCCGGGTCTGCCCCGCCTTGTCCGTGATTGAGAGCGAGAGCTTGGCTCTTGGCTTCAGATCTTGGTCCAGGTTGGCGATGGAGTAGGACTCAGTTCCGTCCAGCCCCAGGCTCTCAGCTGACTCTCCCTCCTGGAACTGGATCGGGAGCACCCCCATCCCGACCAGGTTGCTGCGGTGGATCCGCTCGAAGCTCTCCACCAGCACCGCGCGCACCCCGAGGAGGGCTGTTCCCTTGGCGGCCCAGTCGCGTGAGCTGCCGGAGCCGTACTCCTTGCCACCGATCACGATCAGGGGCACCCCCTCCTCCCGGTAGCGGACCGAGGCGTCGTAAATCGTGGTCGGCTCCCCGTCGGGCTGGTGGGTCGTAAACCACCCCTCCTTGCCGGCGGCGAGCCGGTTGCGCAGCCGGAGGTTGGCGAAGGTGCCTCGGATCATCACCTCGTGGTTGCCGCGGCGCGAGCCGTAGCTGTTGAACTCCTGGGGCGCGACGTCGAGCGACTGCAGGTATTCCCCGGCCGGGCTGGTCGGTGCGATCGAGCCGGCGGGGGAGATGTGGTCGGTGGTGACCGAGTCACCCAGCAGGGTCAGGACCCGGGCGTCCTTGATATCCGGCACCGGGGCCGCCTCGGGCGACATGCCCTCGAAGAGAGGCATCTCCCGAATGTAGGTGGAGGCTTGCTCCCATTCGTAGCTGGGCCCGGTGGGGGAGGCCATCGCCGCCCAGTGCTCGTCCCCGCTGAAAATCCTCGCGTACTCGGCGGCGAAGAACTCCGGCTTGACCGCGGAGGCGATGACCTCGTCCACCTCCGCCGCGGTGGGCCAGAGCTCTTTGAGGTAGACGGGCTTGCCGTCCCGGTCCAGCCCCAGCGGCTGGGTGGTGAGGTCCCGGCGGACGCTCCCGGCCAGCGCGAAGGCAACCACCATCGGGGGGGAGGCCAGGTAGGACGCCGTCACCTGGGGGTGGATCCTACCCTCAAAGTTCCGGTTGCCGCTCAGCACCGCCGCGACCTTGAGGTTCTGTTCCTCCACCTCCCGGGCCACCTCGTCCGGGAGGGGCCCACTGTTGCCGATGCAGGTGGTGCAGCCGTAGCCGACCACGTCGAAGCCGATCGCCTCCAGGGCGGGGAGCAGGTCGGACTGCCGGAGGTAGTCGGTGACGACCCGGGAGCCCGGGGCCAGGCTGGTCTTGACGAAGCTGGGCGGGCGGATGCCGCGCTCGACCGCCCGCCGGGCTAGGAGGCCGGCCGCCACCATCACGCTGGGGTTGGAGGTGTTGGTGCAGCTGGTGATGGCCGCGATCACCACCGCGCCGTCCTCGAGCTGGGGCCGCTCTGGCGGCGAGGGCACCTCGGCTCTGGGCGGGAAGTTGCTGACGAAGCTGTGCCCGATCTGGGCGAGGGGGACCCGGTCCTGGGGACGGCGGGGCCCGGCGACGCTGGGCTCAACCGTGCTGAGGTCCATCTCCAGCATCTCGGTGAAGGTGGGGATCGGGGAGTCGGCGCTCCGGAAGAGGCCCTGCTCTCTGGTGTAGCGGTCCACCAGGTCGATCAGCTCCTTGGGGCGGCCGGTGGTCGCGAGGTAGTCGAGCACGGTCTGGTCCACCGGGAAGAGCGAGGCGGTCGTCCCGCACTCCGGGGCCATGTTGCTGATCGTGGCCCGGTCGGCGAGCGAGAGGCCGTCGAGACCCTCCCCACAGAATTCGACGAACTTTCCCACGACCCCCACGTGGCGGAGCCATTCGGTGACCGTCAGCACCAGGTCGGTGGCGGTGACCCCCGGTTGCAGCCGGCCGGTGAAGCGAACCCCCAGAACCAAGGGGGGCGTGAGCAAGAGCGGCTGGCCCAGCATCGCCGCCTCCGCCTCGATGCCGCCCACTCCCCAGCCCAGGACGCCCAGCGCGTTGATCATCGTGGTGTGAGAGTCGGTGCCCACCAGAGTGTCCGGGATCGCCAGCTGGGCACCGTCCTGCTTCCGCAGCTGGACCACTCGGCCCAGGTACTCGAGGTTCACCTGATGGCAGATCCCCATGCCGGGGGGCACCACCCGAAAGCCGCGGAAGGCCTGCTGGGCCCAGCGCAGGAGGCTGTACCGCTCGTAGTTGCGCTGGTACTCCCGCTCCAGATTGGTCCCGTAGGCGGACTGGCTGCCGTAGGCGTCGACCTGGACCGAGTGGTCGATGACCAGATCGGCGTCGACCAAGGGGTCGATCCGCCCGGGGTCGCCCCCGTTCCGGACCATTGCCGAGCGCATCGAGGCGAAATCGACGACCGCCGGCACCCCGGTGAAGTCCTGGAGCAGCACCCTGGCGGGAAAGTAGGGGAGTTCCCGCTCCCGATCGGCCTCGGCCACCTGGCCGGTCCAGTTGGCGAGAAAGAGGGCGTCCTCGGGCTTGGCGTGCCGGCCGCCGGCCTCCCGCAGCAACATCTCGAGCCAGACCTTGACGGTGCTGGGTAGCCGGTCTGGGTCCGCCAACCCCTGGACCCGGAGCCGGGCCAAGCTGTAGAAACGGGGGCCACCCGGGCCCAACTCCGCTCTGACTCCGAGGGGGTCTAGAGAGGAACTCTCGATCATGTTTCCTCCTCCGTCGATCTGCCGGCGCCGATGCTTCCATCTTAGTTCGCGGCCGGCTTTGGCCCCCGTCCCCCCTCCCGTTTGACAGTGAGATCAGCCGGTGGGCATACTCGACTCGCTTTTTGGCGCGGCTCCCGCGGGTAGCCACGATCGAGGCGAAGTCTCGGGGAGTTGCGGGGGAGCGGTTGAAGACCAGAGGAGCCCAACTTGGTGGCAAGCTACTCGCCGCTGCCTCCCTGGGCGCCCTCGGAGCCATCGCGCTGGCCACCTCCCCGGTCCTGGCAGCCAACACCAACTTCCTGAACCCGGGCGGTCCCCCGGCCCGTACCATCGACATGCTCTTCTACGTCTTCCTTGCCTGCTCCATCGTGGTCCTCCTGGGAGTCGGGGGAGCCATCATCTATGCCTGCTTCCGCTTCCGGCGGCGGTCGGACGACGAGATGCCCCGCCAGATCCACGGCAACGCCAAGCTGGAACGGGCCTGGATCATCGGCCCCGCGGTGCTGCTGTTCGCCCTCTTCATCCTCAATGTCGTCAACGTCGGCTATCTGCGCAACGGCCCCAGCCCGGCGACCCCGGCCGGTCGCGACCCGGTCAAGATCCACGTCACCGGGCAGCAGTTCGACTGGTCCTTCACCTACTCCAACGGCAAGAGTTCGGTGCGCACCATGGAGATTCCGGTCAACACCCCGATCGACCTCACCACTAGCTCCAAGGACGTCATCCACGGCTTCTGGGTGCCGGCGTTGGGGGCCAAGATCGACGCCCTCCCGGGGATCACCAATCACGCCTTCATCGAAGCCAGCCACGCGGGCACCTACCAGGGCCAGTGCTTCGAGTTCTGTGGGGTCGGCCACGCCGAGATGCTGATCACTGTCAAGGTGGTCTCGATGGCCCAGTACCAAAGTTATCTCGGCCGTCTTTCCTGAGCCGGTGGTGAGGATTCATGAGCACCGCTGACCTCCCCCTCGCCCACCCGGTTCCCCGCAGCTACGGCAAAGTCTGGGAGTGGGTCACCACCACCGACCACAAGCGGATCGCCATCCTCTATTTCTTCACCACCTTCACCTTCTTCCTGATCGGTGGTCTGATGGCGCTGCTGATTCGCACCCAGCTGGCGCAGCCCAACGGCAACCTGCTCACGGCCTCGCAGTACGACCAGCTGTTCACGATGCACGGGACCACGATGATCTTCCTCTTCGTGATCCCAGTCTGGAGCGCGTTCGGCAACTACATGGTGCCGCTGATGATCGGGGCCAAGGATATGGCGTTCCCCCGCATCAACGCGTTCGCGTTCTGGCTGGTGCCGCTGGGCGGGCTAGTGATGTACAGCGGCTTCTTCTTCGGTGGCAGCGCGGCCGCCGGATGGACCGGCTACGTGCCCCTCACCGAGAAGCTCTACTCCCCGCAGGTGGGCCAGGACCTGTGGATCCTGGGACTGCACATTATCGGTATCTCGTCGGTGATGGGAGCGGTCAACTTCCTGGTCACCATCCACCGGCTGCGGGCGCCGGGGATGACCTGGTTCCGGATCCCTCTCTTCGTGTGGTCGATGGAGGTCACCTCGGCGCTGGTCCTGCTGGCCTCGCCGTTCCTGGCCGCCGCCTTGGCGATGGTGCTACTGGACCGCCAGCTGGGCACCAACTTCTTCAACCCCTCCGCGGGAGGAAACGTCATCCTCTACCAGCTGATCTTCTGGTTCTATTCCCACCCCGCGGTGTACATCATGGTGCTGCCGGGGTTCGGCGTGATCTCGGAGATCCTGCCGGTATTCACCCGTAAACCGATCTTCGGCTACCGGGCCATGGCCGTCTCGATGGCGGCCATCGGGGTGCTGGGTTTCATGGTCTTCGCCCACCACATGTTCACCGTGGGATTGCCGATCCCGGTGCAGATTTTCTTCATGGGCACCACGATGATCATCGCGATTCCGACCGGGGTCAAGATCTTCAACTGGCTGGGGACACTCTGGGGTGGCTCGATTCGCTTCACCACGGCGATGCTCTTCGCCGTGGGCTTCGTCTTGATGTTCCTCATCGGCGGCCTTGACGGCGTTTTCCTCGCCTCTCTGGGCATCGACTACGAGCTCAACGGCACCTACTGGGTGGTCGCCCACATCCACTATGTGCTGGTGGGCGGCTCTTTGTTCGCGGTCTTCGCCGGTCTCTACTACTGGTGGCCCAAGGTGTTCGGTCGCTTCCTCGGCGAACGGCTGGGCAAGTGGAACTTCTGGTTGCTGATCATCGGTTTCAACCTGACCTTCATGCCCATGCACATCCTCGGGGTGCTGGGGATGCCCCGCCGGATCGCGACCTACGGCGTGGACCGCGGCTGGGGTGCGCTCAACCTCACCTCGACCATCGGGGCCTTCATCATCGGGCTGTCGATCCTGGTGTTCGCGTACAACGTGGTGCTGTCCCTGCACGGTCCCAAGACGGCGCCCAACGACCCCTGGGAGGGCAATTCGTTGGAGTGGTACACCACCTCACCTCCGCCGCCGTACAACTTCGACAACGTGCCGGCGGTCACCAGCGACCGGCCCCTGCGGGACCTGCGCCTGGCTGGACACGCCATCAACCCGCCTGGCACCGTTCGTCCTTGACCGGGAATCCCCAGGAGGTGCGCCCTCCCCGGTTCGCCTTGCTGCTGCCGATCCTGGCGGTTTTGACGGGGGTGCTCACCTACTTCCTCGTGGTCCTTGGCAGCACGGTCAGGGTCACGGAGTCGGGGATGGGCTGCCCCGGCTGGCCGCTCTGCTACGGCCAGCTCGGTCCGGTCGACAACTTCCACTCAATCCTGGAGCAGTCCCACCGTTACCTGGTGACGCTGGTCACCGTGCTGGTGGTCCTCACCGCCCTCGCCGCCTGGCGCTTTGCGCGCGCGCGCCCGTCGGTCTTGGTGCCGGCGGTGGTCGCCCTGGTCATCATCGTCATCCAGATCATCCTGGGGGCGGTCACCGTCATCACCCACAACGCCCCGTTCACCGTGGCGCTGCATCTGATCGCGGCCATCATCCTGCTGGGGGTGGTCTGGGTCACCGCGGTCGCTAGCCTGGTCGGGCGAAGGCCGGCTGCGAGGCGCCGCCTGACGCTGTGGGGCTGGTGGGCCGTCGGAGCCACCTTCCTGGTGATGATCTCCGGGTCGCTGGTGGTCGATGGGGGCGCGACCTTTGCCTGCCCGGCCTGGCCCGGTTGCCGAGCTTTGGGAGGCGCGAACCAGCCGCTGGTGGTGATTCAGGACGTCCACCGGCTCGTCGTTCTGATCGCGACCATCCTGATCGCGCTCTTCGTGATGCAGGCGGCGAGGCGCTGGCGCGCCGTCAAGGGGGCGCGATGGGTGGCCGATCTTGTCGCGGTCTTGCTCCTGGCCCAAATCGCCGCTGGCGGCCTGGTGGCGACCCTCCAAGCTCCCGAGGCGCTTCAGGATCTGCACCTGGCGCTAGGCTCCGCCACCTGGGCCGCGGTGGTGGTTCTGGCAGCGATCGGATGGCAGGCGGCGGCTGACTCTGGCTCGGCCAGTACCATCGCCACTTCCGACCGTGGTTTACTCGGGGGGGTCAATCCCACGCCACCGGTGGCGCAGTCCGGAACGGGGGACCGTTGATGCACCGCAAAGAGGCCCGCGCCAATGTGCGCTTCGGGCTGCTACTGACCGCGATCGCGATCCTGATGGTGGCCCTTGGTTTCATCTGGGCTGCGCTTTACCTGGGTGCCTCGCATGTCAGATGACCAGCCG
>CABDZP010000214.1_pt1 | contig 10030 bp, 7 predicted proteins | sample 3132201 | NCBI WGS metagenome assembly CABDZP01 (sample SAMEA5534340, study PRJEB31848) | metagenome | biome: tundra; feature: field; material: soil | place: USA | collected 2013-05 | depth 0.45 m | reverse complement strand
ATCGGTCGCCCGTTAGCGCTTCGCGTAGTCGGCGAACCCCTGCCAGTCGATGAACACGCAGGGCTCGTCGCCAACGATCCAGGCGTCATGCCCTGGAGGACACTCCATGAAGTCGCCGGGTCCGAACTCCATCTCCTCACCGTCGTTCATGACGATCTTCATTCGACCTGAGATGAAGTAGCCCATGTGGGCTGCCTGGCAGCTGTCAGTCCCGGCGATCGGCTTGACGTGCTTCGACCACCGCCAGCCTGGCTGGAAGGTCGCCCGTCCCACGGCCCCACGATCGAGGTTAACCACCTCGAGCTTGCCCGTTCCCTCCTCGAACGGGCGGGTCTCCTCTGGCGAATCGAGACTCTTACGAACCATCTGAGCCATCTCGGACCCCCCCGGGTTAGGTTGTCGGCGTCGCGAGCAGTATGAGCGCGCTGGGCCGCCGCCAGAAGCCCGCCCGGAAACACGCCGCCGGCCGGTTCGGCTACGGGCTCGCCCTCGACGAGATGGAGGCTAGGCTGCTCGAGCTTCGAGGCTGACCTAGACGCCTACATCAAGGCTAGGTGGGAGAGCCGCTGAGGGTACACGTGACCGCCCTACGAGGCGACCGCGTGGGGGTCTTGGGCCGACGCTGTGGCTACGGGACTTTCTTCTCTAGAGCTTCGATCCTCTTCTCGAGCTTGGCAAGCGCCAGCCCTCCGGGCCGGCTGCCGCCAGCTGTTGTGAGCCGCGACCGCTGGGAACCGTCTGCGTGAATCTCCAGGATCTTCCCGTCCCGCTGGTTGGAGTCAAAGGAGCGCGCCCACTCCAAGGCCGACCCTCCGCCACGGTCTGCTGGAGCTGGCCGCACCGCCAGCAGTTGCCCCGGACCCGATGCCGGCCAGAATCACCCAAGCGGCCAATGCCTTGGTACCTCGCCTCATTGTCATAAGGGCAAACTCCGCCGAAGGAGCAGTTGATTACGCCCGCCAAGTCGGCGGGTTGTGACTCCAGCGGAGTCTACGCGGGTCGACTCGCACCGCGAAGTGTCAATTGTCGACATAGGTACCACCGCTCTGCGACAATCGAGCCATGGCCGTGGGTTCACCTAGAGCAGAGGCGAAGGGACTACTCCGATTCGTCGACCGCTCCCCCTCGCCCTACCACGCCTGCGCGGAGGCCGGTGCCATGCTCGCGGCAGGAGGCTTCACCGAGGTGGGCGCCGGGGACGACCTCCCAGGGGAGGGCCGGCACTTCCTCATCAGCGGAGGCACTCTCGTCGCCTGGTCGGTGCCGGGAGGAGCCGGTCCAGACGCCGGTCTGCGCATCCTGGGCGCCCATACCGACAGTCCCAACCTTCGAATCCGACCTCAGCCGGAGATCGACGCGTCCGGATACCGACAGATTGGGGTCGAGATCTATGGCTGGGTGTTGCTCAACTCCTGGCTTGACCGCGACCTCGGCATCTCCGGTCGGGTTAGTGTCGAGGAGGGTGGTCAGGCCCGAACCGAGCTGCTCAAGGTTGATCGCCCGCTGCTGCGGTTGGCCCAGCTCGCTATCCACCTCGACCCCAAGGTGAACGACCGTGGACTGCGGCTCAACCGCCAGACCCAGGTGGTGCCGATTTGGGGCCTTCTGGCCAGCGATCCACCTGGCTTCGCTGCCTTCCTCGGGAAGGAGCTTGGGATCGATGCCGGCGCCATCCGATCCTGGGATCTGATGGCCCACCCGCTTGAGCCCAGCCGGCTCAGCGGCGGCAGTTCGGAATTCATCAGTGCTCCCCGGCTGGACAACCTTGGGTCCACCTACGTGGCGACCAGGGCGATGGTAGAAGGGACCGGCCCCGGCGTCGGTTCCTCGAGCCGGATCTCGGTCCTGGCCCTATTCGACCACGAAGAGGTCGGCAGCCGGTCGGCGACGGGCGCAGACGGTGAACTGCTGCCCTCGGTGCTGGAGCGGGTGCTCCTTGCGATGGGAGGCTCCAGAGCAGGCTATCTCAAGGCCATGGCGAATTCCGCAGCCGTCTCGGCTGACATGTGCCACGCGGTCCACCCCAATTATCTGGACACGGCAGAGCCGCAGCACTTGACCCACATGAACCAGGGGCCGGCGATCAAGCGGCAGTCGGCCCAAGCCTATGCCACGGACTCCACCACGCATGCGCTCTTCGCGGCCGCCTGCCGGGACGCCCAAGTTCCGTTTCAGCTCAACATGGAGCGCTCCGACATCCCTTCCGGTTCCACCATCGGGCCCATGACCGCGGCCCGGCTGGGGGTAGCGACCGTGGATGCGGGTATGGCTGCATTGGCCATGCACTCGGCGCGTGAACTTGGAGGCGCCGACGATCCCCAGTACTTCATCCGGGCGCTGAACAGCTTCCTGGCTCGATAACAGGGCGGGGCGCTTCCAGGCCCGAGACCAGATCCCTCGGCGCGGCCACCCGCCGCCCGCGATTCTCGCCAGCGTGGGTTCGCCGAGCCGAAGTCGGACCCGTGGGCTTGCCGGCACGCTCGAACTCGGGCGGCTGCACCATCGCCCAGCTCGCGTCCGCCTCCTCCCGAAGCCACTCCGGGACGGGTCCAAGCCCGTCGAGCCAATCTCCCGCCGGCGCGAGAGGATGCCCAGGGTTGGGTATTTGCTCCGGGCTCTCCCGGGTGGTCACGGCTGCACCGGGGCGAGCCGCTTCTCGAAGGAGCTGGCGCTGTGGAAGCCGAGGGAGCGCAGCGCCGCCACCTGCTCGGCCCTGGTCGCATCGGGGTGATCGGCGATCCAGCCGTAGAGTTCCGCCGCCCGGTCGTAGGTGGTCCGCGTAGTGATCGGCTCCCGCTGATCGGCGTCGGTGAACTCGCCCATGTCCGCCGGAGTACGCCCCTGATGATCTGGGATGGTCAAACGTAGTTGCCATTTTGTTACGTCGGAGATCGTCAGAGTGATCTGGAGCGATCTAGGGCGAGATCGGCTCCAGTACGGGTAGAGTTCCGGGCAAGGTGGCCGACCCCTCTGAGCTATTCACCATCCCCGAAGTAGCCAAGCTCCTCAAGGTCTCGGTGGTCTATGTCCGCCGCGAGATAAAGGCCGGAGCCCTGCCCACCGTCCGTCTGGGTCGCTCAGTCAGAGTTGCGCGGACCGACCTGGACCTCTACATCAAGGCCAGGCGGGCAGTTGAATCCCGCTTATACGGATAGGTGACAGTACGCGATGAGTAGCGCCTTCTCGGATCATGCGCTGCTACTGATCTCAGCGGAGGTGAACCCTTGGACGGACTGATGATGGATTACCCACTCACCCTCACCCATCTGTTCCGGCACGGGGTGCGCTACTTCCCAGAGCAGGAGATAGTCACCCAGCGCGCCGAGGGAGAGCCGCATCGCTACACCTTTGCCCAGTTCGGCGCCCGTACGGAGCAGCTGGCCAGGGCGCTGGACCGAATTGGGGTGCACCCAGGGGACCGGGTGGGAACGTTTGCCTTCAACACCTACCCGCACCTGGAGTGCTATTTCGCCATTCCCGGCAAGGGCGCGGTGCTGCACACCCTCAACATCCGGCTCTTCCCGGACGACCTAGCCTTCGTGATCAACGACGCCGAGGACCAGGTGATCTTCTGCGAACGGAGCGTGCTGCCGCTGCTCCAGCGGATCGGCGACCGGATTCCCTCGGTGCGGCTCATCGTGCTGATGGGAGAGGGCGAGGCGGACGTCTCAGGCCTGCCGGAGACGATCGACTATGAGGAGCTGATCGCCGCCAGCGACCCAGGGGGCGATTGGCCGGTCCTGGACGAGCGCCAGGCGGCCGCCATGAGCTACACGTCCGGCACCACCGACCGGCCCAAGGGGGTGGTGTACAGCCACCGCTCCTCCTACCTGCACTCAGTGGCGGCCGGCACCGCGGGCTGGATTGGGCTGTCATTTGACGACGCTCTGCTGCCGGTGGTACCCATGTTCCACGTCAACGCTTGGGGGCTGACCCATGCCGCGATCGGTTTCGGCACCAAGCTGGTGCTACCCGGCCGATTTCTTGACCCGGCACACCTTTTGGCCCAGCTCGAAGACGAGTCCGTCACCGTCACCGCCGGGGTGCCCACCATCTGGGGGGCCCTGCTCAACCTCCTGGACGAGCAACCGACTCCACTGCCCGAGCTGCGGATGGTCATCTGCGGCGGTTCGGCGGCTCCCGCCTCCCTGATCGCGGGCTTTGACCGGCACGGGCTCAACATGGTCCATGCCTGGGGCATGACCGAGACCTCGCCGGTGGGCACTGTCAACTTCGTCAAGCCCAATCTCCGCGACCAGAGCGAGGAGGCGCTCCTCACCCTCAGGGCCAAGCAGGGGATCCCCGCCCTCGGAGTTGACCTGCGAATCGTCGACCTCCTCACCGGCGAGGAGTGCCCCTCTGACGGCCAGACCCCGGGCGAGATCCAGGTCCGCGGGGCGTGGGTGGCCCGGGCGTACTACCACGACCCCCAAGACCGGGATGGCCGCTTCACCGCCGATGGCTGGTTCCGCACCGGCGACGTCGCCACCGTCGATCCTGAGGGCTACGTCCAGATCGTGGACCGCACCAAGGACCTGGTGAAGTCCGGCGGCGAGTGGATCTCCTCGGTGACCCTGGAGGGCGAGTTGATGGCGCATCCCAAGGTCAAGGAGGCGGCGGTGGTGGGGTTCCCCCACTCCCGCTGGGCGGAGCGCCCGGTTGGCTTCGTGGTGGCCCGACCGGAGTTCAAAGAGACCCTAACCAAGGCAGAACTGCTGGAGTTCCTGCGCCCCCGAGTCGCCTCCTTCTGGCTTCCGGACGAGATCGTCTTCGTGGACGAGGTCCCCAAGACCAGCGTCGGCAAGTTCGACAAGAAGTTGCTCCGGAAGGAGTACGCCGACCTCAACCTGGGCTGAGACTCGGGGTCACTCGGGAGAGAGGTTCCAGCGCTCCTTGGTGCGGAGCGGTCCCGCACGGCGCGTTCCAGTCCACTTGTCGTGCGTCGGGGAAATGCTTAGGCGGGACAGTCGCTGCGGGGGGCGTGCCAACCACCGGAGTGTCCCGGACTTGCGTAAAGCACGCTCTCTTTGTTGGCGAAAACGCACATCCAGCCCGGCTGGTTCTGGAGCAGACGGGTCAAAGGATCCGCCCTCCCCTGCCACACCAGGCTCACCTGATAGTGGCTCAGGATCGCCATGGTCCCCGAGGCGGCGGACACCGCGCTGAGGTACTGCTTCAAGACCTTGGGGCCCATCAGGTCCACCTCTCCGAAGATGAACAGCTGGTCCGGTGCGCAATCGCGGCCAGAGGGATCGCGGTGGTCCAGCCGGTAGAGCAGCCAGCCCGAGCTGCCGTAGGGAGCGAACACCCTTGCCGGCGGACCTTCGCAGATCACCTTTCCCACCTGGACTGGGTAAACGGACCCTTCAAGGTAGTTGTCGGCACTGCTCAGCTGGGCGGAGATCCTCACCGCACTAGGGAGCACCACTATGAGCAGCACCGCGCCCACAAACCAGCGCGGGGCGGGCCGGCGCCGGTGCCGCGGGGCCATCCGACGGGCGGTTCGGACGTGGTCGGCCAGCCCCTGGAGACCATCGGTCCAGAGCGGCAGAACCAGGATCGCGAAGATCGGGATGTTGCGCACCGCGTAGAGGAGCAGGGCGGTCCCCGCCAGCGCCAGCAAAAGGTCGGCGGGACGGGTGTGCCTGGCCCAGCGGGCCACCAAAATGGTGCTCAGCAGGAGGGCCAACACGGGGAGCGAGGCCAGCGCGTGGAAGTCCGGAGGCTGCCACTCGTTGAGGTTCGCCTGAGCGACCGGGCTGAGCAGCAGGTGCAAGGGGTACAGGTACAGCGCCAGGCCGTTGGGGTTGACCATGGCCGCTAGCGCCGAGAGCACGAGCCCCAGCCCCAGGTCGAAGAGCCGTCGCGACTCAAGCGAGTGCTCGTCTCCAAGCCAGCTGCTGATCAGCTCGCCCACGAGGAAAACCGCGATCACCCCCAGCCCGATCAGGAAGCCGCCGTGGAGATTGCCCCAGACCACGAACAGAGGGACCAGCCAGGCCAAAAGCCAGCGACTCGGCCGGCGCCGGTAGGCGTCCAGCAACACCAGCAGGATCCCGAGGAATCCGAAGGTGAACATCTGCGGGCTCGGTCCCCAGATCTGGAGTCCGGAGATGACCACCAGGGCGGCGCCCAGCGCCAGGATCCAGCGTGAGAGCCCCTGGCGATTGGCTCGCATCACCCCGAAAACGAGTCCCACCCAGGTGACCAGAGCCATGAGCAGGATCACCGGGTCCATCCCGAGGGCCCGATAAAGCAGGGCATAGATCACCTCCGAGCCCCACTCCTGAGTGATGAAGGGATGGGTGGCGGCGGTGAAGGTGTAGGCGTTGTGCAGCGGCACCCCCGAGGCCAGGATGTCCAACCCCACCCGAAGGTGCCACCAGAAGTCGGGATCGTACTGGGGCGCGGTGAAGGCCGCGAAGCCCAGGATCGCCACCGCCAGAAGGAAAACGGTGGGACCGTCCGGCGCCCACCGGCGGATTACGATCGGCGGCGGTGCCCCGCTCTCAACAGACATACTCGGTTGGGGATTCTAGGTCGGGTCAGATAAGCTCAGGCGAAGTCCCTGCTACGATCGCGCAGGTCTTCGGTAACGGTCGGGAGAACGCGGTTCAGGCGTGCAGCCGGACCATGCACGGGGGACCCTACTCATGCAAGGCGAGGCCGACGGCCGGGTCGCAGCAGCCCCCGGGCGCCAGGGCTACGCCACCGCCTCGGCTTCCCAGCCGCAGAGCAGCTCCGCCACCCCGGCCCCCCGCTCCACCGGAGCGCCCAGCCGCAGCAGAGCCTGTTCCAGAGCGGCCACCCCGGCGAGGAGTTCCGGCAGGGAGGTCGCGCCCATGTGGCCGATCCGGATCGAAGTCTGACTCCAGGCCGCAAGCCCACCCGCGATCGCGATCCCTTCCTTGGCCACCTCGACCCGGAGAGCCGCGGGGGTAATGCCTGAGGGAACCGCCAGCGCCGAGACCGTGGTGCCCAAGAGCTCGTCCCCGCTGACCGTGTTGAGCCCGATGGCCCGAAGGCCCCGGCGGGTCGCCCTCGCCATCTGGCGGTGACGCGCAAACCGCTCCGACCAGCCCTCGCCCTCGGCGATCTCGATCGCCACCGCCCCGGCGGCGATCAGGTTGGTGGGCAGCGTGGCGAAGTAGTGGGCGGTCGGGTCCGTCATCGGCGGCAACCAGTTGAGCCAATCCAGGAAGTAACTGACCTGTCCCTCCATCTGGCGGCGGAGCTCCAGCGCCCTCCGACTGGCGACCACGATCGCCAGCCCCGGAGGCATGGCCAGCGCCTTCTGGGAGGCGGTTATGACTACGTCGATTCCCTCGGCTTCCATCTCGAGGGGCATCCCCCCGGCGCTCGCCACTGCGTCCAAGATCAGGAGGGCATCGTGGGCCCTGGCCGCCCGGGCATACTCCGAGAAGGGTGACGCCACCCCGTTGGCGGTATCGACATGGGTGGCGGTGAGGACCTTGGCGCCGGTCTGCTCCAGGGCTCGCTCGACAGTCTCGACCGGGACCTGCTCCCCCCAATCGCAACTCACCAGCTCCACCTCGGCCCCGTGGGCCCTGGCGATGGCGGCGAACCGGTCTCCAAAGAAGCCGTGGCTGACGACCACGACGCTGGCCCCGGGGGCGACGGTGTTGACCAGGGCGGACTCCATCGCCGAAGTGCCGCTCCCCGCCGTCACCAGGACGGCGGGCTGCTCCTCCCCTGGCTCTGGACGGTGGCCGAGCGAGCGCAGCAGGCCGAGCTGGAGCGCCTTGAGGTCGGAGGCGGCGGCGGCGCTGTTGTGCGCCACGGTCGGTCGGGCGAGTGCGGCCAGCACTTCCCGCGGGACCGGGGTCGGTCCTGGGATGAGCAGCAGCGGCGACTCGGTCGAGGACGGATCAAGTGAGCTCATCAGACAGGAAACACTCCATGGTGACGTTCGGGCGCCCAGCGCGACTTGCCGGCCGAGGCCGCCAGCCGCCAGATCAACTGGTCGCGAAGGTCCTGGGGGTCGACGACGGCGTCCAAGACCAGGTCCGAGGCCAGCTGAAAGATGTCGACATCCTCGACGTACGCCGCTCGCAGCTTGGCGACGAACTCTGGCCGTTCGGCTTCAGGCAGGGCGGCGATGCGATTGGCGTAGACCGCGTTGATGGCGGCCTCCGGGCCCATCACCGCGATCTCCGCGGTCGGGAGCGCCAGGGTCGCCTCCGGCTCGAAGGCGGGCCCGCTCATGGCGTAGAGCCCGGCCCCGTAGGCCTTGCGCAGTACGACACAGATGCGCGGGACGGTCGCTGAGCTGAGGGCCGCGATCATCTTGGCTCCGTGGCGGATGATCCCCTCGCGCTCCACCGCCGAGCCGATCATGAAGCCGGGGACATCGGCGAGGAAGACGAGCGGCAGGTTGAAGGCGTCGCAGAGGCTGATGAAGCGGGCCGCCTTGTCGGACGAGTCGACGAACAGCACCCCGCCCTGGTGCTCGGGTTGCGAGGCCACGACCCCGACGGCGCGGCCGCCCAGGCGGCCCAGCCCGCAGACCAACTCCCTGGCGTAAAGGGCCTTGATCTCAAAGAAAGACCCTCCGTCCAACAGCGCCTCCAGCACCAGGTGGATGTCGTATCCCTTGGTCGACTCGGCCGGGAGCAGGGCGCCGATGTCGGCATGGCTCAAGGGCGGTCTGGTTGCGGCGGCCGGAGGCTCTCCCCGCCAACTGGAGGGAAAGAAGGAGAGGTAGCGGCGGAGCGACTCGATGGCTGCCACTTCGTCCGGACAGAGCACATCGCCGCAGCCGCTCACCGTGCAGTGCATGCGGGCCCCACCCATCTCCTCCAGGGAGACGTGCTCGCCGACCACCTCCTCCGCCATCCGCGGCGATCCCAGGTACATGGAGGCGTTGCCTTCGACCATGAAGGTGACGTCGCAGAAGGCTGGGATGTAGGCGCCACCAGCGGCGCTGGGACCGAAGAGGGCGCAGGGCTGAGGAACCTGTCCGCTGAGGCGAACCTGGTTGTGAAAGATGCGCCCCGCGTGGCGCCGGCCCGGAAACATCTGGCGCTGTTCGGTGATCCGAGCGCCAGCTGAGTCCACCAGATAGCAGAGCGGCACCTGCAGCCGCTCCGCCTGTTCCTGGACCCGAAGGATCTTCTCCACCGTCCGGGGTCCCCAGGAGCCGGCCTTGACAGTGGGGTCGTTGGCGGCGACGCAGACCCGTCGGCCGTGAACCGTCCCCACGCCGGTGACCACTCCATCCGCACCCATCTCGTCGGGGGAGGCGGTGTTGGCAAGGAGTCCATCCTCCAGAAAAGGCGTCGCGGGGTCGAACAAGAGCCGAAGCCTCTCTCGCACCGGCAGCTTGTGCTGGTCGGGCAGCCGGCTCCGGTAGCGCGCGGGCCCGCCCAGTTGGGCAACGGAGTTGCGCTGACGCAGCTCCTCCCGGCGACCCCCAACCGCCGTTCCCTCAGGCCGGGCGGGCTCGGACGGAATGCTCATCTAAGGGCCGAGTAGGGTAGCCGTGAGTAGGCGTCGGCTGAACAGTCCCATCAGGCGAGTACCGGGGATTTCTGAGCCTTGAACTGCTCCGCGTCAAATGCCTCGGCCCCGCCATCCTTACTGGGTAGGAACTTCGTCTTGTCCGCGATGTTCTCCGTCCTTGTTGGGGCTGATAATGGCAGGTCTGGGGGGATTGCTCAGCCCCAGCCTGCCCGGTCGGTCGGTCTAGCCCGCCTGTTGGGGTTGATAGTAAGGGGCCAGGCTCCAGGGTCTACACCTGAGCCGGGTGATCGCGGCCGGGGAGCTGCCCGAGGTGCGACTCAGCGCCCGCGAGGGTGAGGATCGCCCCCAAGGGCGCCGACCTCATGACGCGGCCCCGGACCCCAATCGGGGGTCGCCGGGGACGGCTCCGCAGGGAGCCGTCCCCAATCGGTCGCCCGTTAGCGCTTCGCGTAGTCGGCGAACCCCTGCCAGTCGATGAACACGCAGGGCTCGTCGCCAACGATCCAGGCGTCATGCCCTGGAGGACACTCCATGAAGTCGCCGGGTC
>CABDZP010000161.1_pt1 | contig 11604 bp, 11 predicted proteins | sample 3132201 | NCBI WGS metagenome assembly CABDZP01 (sample SAMEA5534340, study PRJEB31848) | metagenome | biome: tundra; feature: field; material: soil | place: USA | collected 2013-05 | depth 0.45 m | reverse complement strand
CGGTGCGCCAGCATGGTGTCGCTGATCCCGGGGACCGCCGCCCGGATGTCGCAGTAGCGCTGGTGGCCCTCGAAGAGCGCTCGAAGGATCGCCCCACTCCAGCGGGCCCCAATCAACTCGACCGCGGTGTGGAATCGGTCGCAGCCGGTGTGGGTCATTCCGCTACGGTACTCTACATTGCTTAGTAACTCAGGATAACTTAGCTCTCCAAGGCCGGACTCCGCTACTGGCTGAGGCGCCCCGCCCTCTGAGGTGGCGACGCCCGCTGGTACTATCGCCGCCTGCTGTCGCCACTGGACCACCACGGTCTCGGGATCCGGCCGCTCAGAGTCCCGTACCGCTCCGCAGAGCGGGATAACAAGGAATCAAGATGCCCTCTCCCGAAGACCGCCACGATCTCGTGGTTAGGCCGAGACGACCGCACCCAGGCTCTGGGGCCGAACGCCCGAGCCCGGGGGCGACGGTGAGGAGTGGCTGGCAGAACATGCTCAAGGCGACAGCTCTGCGCCACTCCGTCGACGCGGTCCAGTACGGCGTCGCCGTGGTCCTGCTGCTGATCGCGGTGGTGGTTTTGGTCCGAACCGCCGCGAGCTTCCTCACCTCGCAGGCCAGCTATCCCCAGAGTCTCATCAGCGCCATCGACGGCGTCCTGATCGTGATCATCGTGGTCGACGTCCTGCGCACCGTCCTCACCCACTTCGAGGGGTCGGGTTTCCCCCTGCAACCCTTCCTCATCATCGGGATCATCTCGGCCGTGCGAGACATCCTCTCCGTCTCCGCCCGGCTGGCCCTCCAGGGCCCAGTCACCGGGGCTGGCTTCGAGCGCTCGGTGGTCGAGCTGGGAGTCAGCAGCGCCGTCGCGCTGGCCCTCGCGGGGGCGCTGGTCCTTACCCGGGTCAGCGAGATGAAGGCCCCCTCGAAGGACTAGCGGGCGTCGCTACCCAGCCGGTCGCTCTCACCTCGGTCCTCCGCCTGGCGGCTCGCTCCGGTCCTGAATCTCCCAGGCGTGATCCAGCACGTGCCAGGCTGCCCTTCTGGCGTAGTACTGGGGAGGCCAGCCCCGGGGCCCGGTGATGACTGAGGTTGGCGTCCCGAGGGCTCGGACCACGGCAGCTCGGAGTTCGGCCACCCCCGTGGGGTCCGAGGCCCGGGACGAGAGCGTGATCCCCAGCTTGCGGGCGTACGCGAAGTCCGCCGCCAGGACGTGCTCTACGATCTGGTCCCGATCCCGGCCACCGCCTCGCGGCCCGGTGTGCAATTCAAGGGGAGCGTGGCCGGCCACCTGGTCGAATAAGCCCCAGGCGGCACTCACGAGAGACGCCACTCGGCGGCCGGCCTCCAAGCTGAGCGGCCGGGCGTCCGCAGCTCCCACAGTACCGGGAGCTCCAAAGTCCGTCGTGGTCGACCCCGGCAGCCGCTCCACCACCTCAACGTCACCCGCGAGACCGGGTGGGAGGCTCGCTCCGGCGGCGGCCGCCACCGGGGAATAGCGAGGGCCGTAGGCAGCCAGCGCCGCCAAGGCCGCCTCCTGTCCCAGCCCGGACCGGCACCACCCGGGCCAGTCCACCGCCCAGGCGAAGGTCCGCCTGGGGCCAAGCTCAACCCCGACTCGAAGAGGCGGCGACACGAAGAGAGCATGGCAGGCTCGGTGGTGGGATTCCGGGCCAGGCGACAGCTGCGCACCGGTCAAGCCGCCCAAGTTGCGACGCCGTCGACCTAGCGACACTACGATCTTCCGATGGCAGGCTTCGCCGACTTCGAGACGGAGATCTACCTTGCCGGCCTGGCCGGGCGAACCCCCGACCTTCCGATCACCGCTGACGGCCTGCAGCGGGCAGCGGCGAAGGTGATGTCACCCGCGGTCTACGATTACGTCGCGGGGTCGGCCGGAACCGAGTCCACGGCCAGGGCCAACCGAGCCGCCTTTCAGAACTGGGAGATCGTGCCCCGACACCTGCGGGGCGTTTCCGAGCGCGACCTATCGGTCGACCTGCTCGGTACGACGATCCCCGCCCCGGTACTGCTGGCGCCGGTCGGGGCGCTGGGAGCGGTCTGGCCCCAGGCGGAGCTGGAAGTGGCCCGCGCCGCCGCCGGCCTGGGAGTGCCCATGACCCTCTCGACCTTGTCCAGCACGACGATGGAGGACGTCGCGGCGGAGCTGGGCCGTGATCGCAGTACGCCCAGGAGATCGGAGGCTCCCGGAGACGCGGCACGCGGCGCCCGTGGGATAGGGTGGTTCCAGCTCTACTGGCCGACCGATCGCGACATCACGCAAAGCCTGGTCCAGCGAGCCGAGCGGGCAGGGTTCCAAGCGCTGGTGCTAACGCTCGACACCTGGGCCCTGTCCTGGCGACCCCGTGACCTGGCGAACGGCTACCTGCCGTTCCACACCGGGGAGGGGCTGGCGAACTACTTCTCCGACCCGGCGTTCAGGTCCCGGCTGGCGACCTCCCCAGAGGAGGACCCCGCGACAGCGGTCCAGCTCTGGTCGCAGATCTTCGGAAATCCCCTGCTGCGCTGGTCAGACCTCGCCTGGCTTCGCGACCAGACCCGCCTGCCCATCCTGGTGAAGGGAATCTGCCATCCGGACGACGCTCGAGCGGCCCTGGATGTCGGTGTCGATGGGCTGATCGTGTCCAACCACGGGGGCCGGCAGATCGACGGTGCCCGGGGCGCCCTGGACTGCCTGCCTGACGTGGTCGCCGCCAGCGGCGGACTTCCGGTTCTCTTCGACTCGGGGATCAGGACCGGCTCGGATGTGGTCAAGGCACTGGCCCTCGGGGCCGGAGCGGTACTGCTGGGTCGTCCCTACGTGTTCGGGCTGGCCTTGGGCGGAAGCCGGGGGGTGCTCCACGCGCTGCGCTGCCTATTGGCTGAGCTCGACCTCACCGTGGCGCTAAGCGGCCACGCCGGAGTTGCCTCGCTGACCCGCGATCTGCTGGTCCGCAGCCGGAACTGGGACCAGTGCGCCTCATAGCTCCGCGGGCCAGGCCCCGGGAGGGCGCGCGACGGGCGAGATCGCGGCCCTCGTGATCGTGGTTCAGGTGGCGACCCTTCTGATCGTCGTGGCTAGGGCCCAGCTCACCGCCAGGGTAGAAGCCGGCCTGGATTGGCAGGCCGTCGGCGCCACTGCCTGCCTGGTGGCTGGGATGCTCGAGGCGTGGATCCTTGCTGGTCGAGATCCGGCGCTGACCAAGCGCCCTCGGGTCAGAGTTGCTGCCTGCCCGAGAACGCCCTGGCCACGGTTCTCTCGTCAGCGTAGGCCAGCTCACCGCCCACCGGCAGCCCGTGGGCCAGCCGGGTCACCTTGACGCCACTGGCCTCCAGTCGTCGGTGCAGATAGCTGGCGGTAGCCTCCCCCTCAATGTCGGAATCGGTGGCGAGGATCACCTCCTTGACCCCTCCCTCGCTGACCCGGGCCAGGAGCTCATCGGCATGGATCTCCCCCGGGCCCACCCCGTCGAGCGGCGACAGCGCGGCTCCCAGCACGTGGTACAGCCCGCGGTATTCGCCACTGCGCTCGATCGCCAAAACGTCGCTGGGGTCCTCCACAATGCAGAGCAAGGACTGATCTCGGTCGGGCCGGGCGCAGATGGCGCACAGCTCACCGCGCAGGGAGAGGAAGAAGCACCGGGGGCAGCTGGCGACCTCCTGGACCACGTCGGCCACCGCCCCCGAGAGGGCCAGGCCGTGGGCGGGCGCCATCCGCACCGCGTGAAATGCCAGCCTCTGCGCGGTCTTGGACCCGATCCCGGGAAAACGGGCGAACTCCTCCGCCAACCGCTCAACCGGTGGCGGCAGTAGCCCCACTTTCGGTACCCTCGGCCGCCGCTTAGATCAGCGCAGCCCGGGCGGTAACAGGCCCGGGGGGAGCAGCGACTCCATCGACCGGGCGGCCAGTTCCCGGGACCGGTCCAGGGCGTCATTGACGGCGGCCAGGACCAGGTCACTGAGCAACTCCACACCCTCCTCCAGCACCTCCGGCTCGATGCTGATCCCGGTGACCCGCTGCTGGCCATTGGCACGCGCGGTCACCGCACCGCCGCCAGCGCTCCCCTCCACCTCCTGAGTGGCCAGGTTCCCCTGGGCCGCTTCGAGCTGACGCATCATGTTCTGCTGCATCTGGCGCAGTTGCTTGGGATTGGGCTGGGGCACTTGATGAAGGCTCCTGTGACTACCTGGGACTCATTCTAGGGCGGGCTTCCAAGATCGCTACCGCTTCTCCGCGGTGCCGAGCCGCGTCACCCGGCTGCCGGGAAAGACACTCATGGCCTGGCTCAAAGCAGAGGTTGCCCCGCCACCTGCTTCCGGCGCCGTGTCCCCGCTCTCCGCCTCCGTCTCGGCGGAGAGCGACGACTTCACGACCACCACCCGCACTTCTTCCCCCAGCACCTCCCGGCAGGCCCGCTGGAGCAGCTCTCGGTTGCTCGGGGACTGCATCTGGCCAAAGTGGAACTCGAACTTCTGGTCGAACTCGACGGTGACAACCCCATCCCGATGGCTGGCCGGCCGCCCTTCCGCCAAGAGCGCCTTCACCGGCATATTGTCCCGGCCCAGCCACGCCAGGATCTCCGGCCAACGACCGACCGCGTCTCCGCCCTGCCCCTCTTCCGGAGGCTCCGCCCGCGGAACCGGTGCCGGTGTCGTCTCCGGACTGGGCTGCAGAACGGATGGGTCGTCGTCCCTCATCTCGAGATCCGCGCGCGTCGCGGCTGGCGGCTCCGCCGGGGCCAGAGGCGGCGGCGACATCTCTGCAATCGTCCGCCGGACCGGAACCTCTGGGCTCGGCCGGGGGGCTAGAGGCGCCGGCGGGGATAGGTCGGGGCCGGCCGCGGCGAGCCCTGAGCGGGCGCCGCCGAGCCGGAGCAGGCTCGCCTCCAGCGACATCCAGGGATCGTCCGCCCGGCGCAACTCGGCGCCCGCTGCGGCGGCGGTCGTCATCACCTCCAGCCAAAACCCTGGGGGTGCGGGCAGCTCCTCCAGGTCCGCAGCGTCGGCACCAGCAGCACCCCCCAGCTCCTGCCAAAGGTAGAGCCTGGCCAAGGCCCCCAGCGAGCGGATCATCTGCCGGGGTTCCACGCCCGCCGCCTGGAGTTGGTGCAGCTCCCCCCAGGCCGCCCCCATCTCGCCTCTCGCCAACTCCGCCGCGAGCCGGACCAAAGCCCGGGGGTCAGCCAGCCCGAGGCCGGCCTGGACGGCGTCGCGGTCCAGCTGGCCGCCCTGGGCCAAGCCCAGCAGTCGATCCAGGAGCGAGAGGGCGTCGCGCAGGGAGCCGGCGCCCGCCTCCGCCACCAAGGTCACCGCTTCCGGGGTAGCCCTCACTCCTTCCTGGGCGCAGATCTGGGCCAGGTGGGCCGCCATCTGGTCCACCGGAATCCGCCGGAAATCGAACCGCTGACAGCGGGAGAGCACCGTCTCCGCCAGCCGCTGGGGCTCGGTGGTGGCCAGGATGAAGCAGGCGTGCTCGGGAGGCTCCTCCAGCGTCTTGAGGAAGGCGTTGCCGGCCTCCAGGGTCAGCATGTGAGCCTCGTCGATGATGTAGACCTTGGTCTTGAACTGGCTGGGCAGGAACTGGGCCCGCTCCCGGAGGTCGCGGATCTCGTCGATGCCCCGGTTGGTGGCGGCGTCGATCTCGATCACGTCCAGGCAGCGCTGCTCGGCGATCGAGAGGCAAGGCTGGCACTCCCCGCAGGGCTCACCATCCCGGACCGCCTCGCAGTTGATGGCCCTGGCCAGGATCCGGGCGGCGCTGGTCTTGCCGGTGCCCCTGATCCCGGTGAACAGGTAGGCGTGGCTCAACCGGCCCTCCCGCACCGCATTGCGCAGGGTCTGGGCCACCACCTCCTGGCCGATCAGGTCAGCGAAGCGTTGTGGCCGGTACTTCAGGTAGAGCGTCTGTCGGACCGAGTTCACGCCGCTCAAGATGATCGCGCACCCCTCTTCGATGAGGCATCCCCGACGCTGGCCGACCACCGGGCTCGAGCCGGGGAGCCCGGCGGCACTCCAGATGTTCCGCGTACCGCTGCTTCCTTCCGGACCTGACGGGGTTGGCGGTCGCTGGTTGCGCCGGACCCGGCCGTCAACGCCCGGGTGGTCGGGGCTGACCCGATGACACCTCCCCTCGGAGGGGAGTTCGACCCCGCTGTAGCGGATTGCGGGTACAGGGCACCGCTAACTCCCCGTCTAGCGCGATCAGGGCGATTCTAGCTCTCCTGGCCGAGGAGTGCGCCAGCCTTGGCGGCATTGATCTGGTCCCCCAGGCGGTGCTCCTCACCCCGGCGCAGCCGATCAAGGTTGTCCTGGTGCCGGTACACGAGGAAGCCGAGGGTGAAGAGACAGAACAGGGAGGCCTTCCCGGGGCGCCTGCGGGCCCGCAGCAGCGTTGCGGCGGTGGCGACCCCCACGCCGGTGAGAGCCCCTACGGAAACGTACCTGGTAGTGGCGGCGGTGGCGGCCGCGGCGAAGGCGGCGGCGCCGGCCGCAGGAGGGTCCATCGCGATCAGGGAACCCCAGCACGTCAGCACCGACCGACCGCCCTGGAATTCCGCGAAGAGCGGCCAGCTGTGTCCCACGGCCGCCCCCACGGCGGCGGCCACCACACCCTCGTCGCCGGCGACCCTCGCCCCCATCCGCGCGGCCAGATAGCCCTTGGCGGTGTCCAACCCGAAGGTGGCGGCGGCCGCCGCCGGGCCAGCCGCCCGCAGCACGTTGGTGGCCCCGCTGACCCGGCTGCCGTACTTGCGCACATCGACCCCGGCGGTGAGCCTGCCCACGATCACTCCCATGGGAATCGACCCCAGGAGGTAGCCGGCTCCGGCGGCGATGGCGGCCCGGCCCAATTTCGTACCCACGATCGCCGAGTGTACGGAGCGCAAGCCGCCAGGGGGCCCGGGGTCAGCTGGTGGCTATCCCCGCGAACTGCGAGGTGGAGTCGTCGGTGATGGCCGTCACCTGACCGCTGGCGGGGTCGACCAGCACCACCTGCGAGAGCGGCGGGCTGCCCCGCCGCGCGTACGCCAGCTGGGAGTACTGGGTGGCCACGATCTGGCCATTGGCAAGCCAGGCATCCGACACCAGGCCGGCTGCCCCCAGCTGCCGGATTGACCCAGTCTCAGTGTCAAGGACCTCCATCTGGCTGCCAAGGTCGGCAGCGCTCGGGCTGGCTCCGCATCCCTCGCAGTTGGAGAAGAGGATTTGCTTTCCGGAACGGTCGAAGGCGGCGGCTCCATAGCCACTCCCCGAGGGCAGGGGCCAGGCGCCGGTGCTGATCCCCGCCGCCTCGGTGACCAGCTCCGTCGCCTGGCCCCCTCCCTGCTGGAAGCAGACATAGCCACCGCTGGCCCCGACTGCACTGATGGGACAGTTCTGGGAGTTGCTGATGACGGTCTCGGTGCCGGTCTGGGGGTTCACCAGCGAGACCTCTAGAGCCAAGCTCGCGAAAGAGCCGGACCCATTGGGCATCTGAGCCAGGACCAGATAGCCACCCGCCCAACCCATCAGCTGATAAGTCCAGCCGCCGGGGAACTCCGTCGACGGCGCGCCCGGGCTCTGCTCGGTGCTGACCAACAATCGGGGACCGCGGTTGGCCTCGCCGAGCCAGACCTGCTCGGTCTGGTTTCCCCCGCTGGAGATGGACTGAAGGTAGGCCCACTGGTCCGCTCCCGGCGCCACCGCCAGCGAGCCTAGCTCCGGGTCGGGGCGGACCGCGGATCCATCTCCGCCCGGGGCCCGGGCGACGGTCCCCACCTCGGTCGTAGAACCGTCGGCTCCCAGCCTCATCAGCTGATAGCCCAGCACGTAGTAGATGCCCTGCGGCCCAGCAGCCAGGGGCGGCTGAGCCCCGGCGTCGAGGGTGACGGAACCCAGTTCAAAGCCCGCGACCGAGATCAGGTGCAAGGTGGAGCACTGGCAGCGCCCCTCGGTCATAGTCGCCACCCCCAAGACAGTTGCCGGTGCGGCCGGAGTCTGAGTCGCCGCGACCCCGGAAGTTGGGGACGGCGTCACCGGCGGCCTCGGCCCCGAGGGGACGGCGCACGCGGCCAGCAGAGTCACACTGAGGACGAGCCAAGCCCGCCTCCACCTCCCCGTCAACGCCACCTCCTACCCCACGGTCCTGGGGTCTCGACCCAATCCACCGAGCCTAGCGACTCGCTGGCGACGCGCGCGACAACTTTGCGAAATTGGCCCCCTCGTCCCTCCGGCCGCCGCAGCTACCGCGCCGGTTTCCGCGCCCTGAGAGAGTAAACCAGCGGGATGCGCGGGCAGCCCGCGGGGGGACCCGGAGCCCCTCGACTACCTCCTCCAGATAGGGCGGCGGGACGCGCGCGAAATAGGTCTCGCACCGCTCCTTCAGGAACTCGATCCGAAGACCGCTCTCGGCCAGCTTGGTCACCACCTCCCCCAGCGGATGGACCCATTCGGGGGTGCGATTGTGCTGAGTGACGGCGTCCGAAACGGCGTAGTCACCACCCACCTCGTATACGACCTCGCGCCCCGCTAGGTAGTCCTCCTCGGACACCGTCGACCGCTCGGCCCTGATGTCGACGATCCGATGGAACTCAATCAGGTAAAGGCGGCCCCCGGGACGGAGCAGCCAGGCCACGACCTCGGCCCAGCGCCCTAAGTCAGGCAGCCAGATCAAAGCCCCCTTACCGGTCTAGACGACGTCGAACTGCCGCCCCCGGACCTCAGGAGCACGGTCGAGCACGCCCTGGACGAACGTTGCTACCCGGCCGAGGTCGGAGGCCAGCCCGCGGGCCACCTCGAGCGCCGGGAGCGAGAAGCCGTAACCGGTGAGTCGGGCCCCCAGCCGGGACCAGGAGAGGGTGTCGAGGCCGACGTGGCCCTGCAGATGGAGCAGTTCCAGTCCCGCGACCGGACCCAGCTCTTCCGGTTCGTAGGCGGCTAGGTTGCTGTGACCGGCCCGGAACCCGGGCCGGTCATACAACCTGGATTCCAGAAGGATGGGGACGCGCTCATCCCGGAAGGCACGGTTCTCCTCCCAGGCCTAGCTGCCCACTCGAAGATGGTATCTAGAGCCCGGCTCAGCTCAGACCTCGAGATGCCGCAGACGGCCATAGCCCAGTCGCAAGGTCGTCGCCCCCGCCATCGCGGCACAGGCGGCGCAGGCCGCGATGGCGGTGACGTCAGACCCCAGCGTCCCCAGTTGGGGGACCAGCAAGGGCACGGTCAGCGCCACCATGCAGGCCCCGATGTAGGCGGATCCGAGCACGAGGAAGACCACCGACAGCCAGATTCCGGTGGCCCGCCTCGGATCAGCCCAGTCCAGCCGGGGCCAGAGCGCCCCCAGGCCGGTGGCCAGGGCGGCCAGCCCGGTCACGCAGAACACCAGCAAGACCGCCGAGAACCCCATCTGGCCGAGGGGGACTCGGGCCCGGAGCTCCGCTGCCCACATCAGGATGAGGCCTGCCCCCACCGCCACCAAGGTGGGCAGCGCCAGCTTGCCCAGAAGCAGGTCTCGGATCCCGAGCGGGGCGGAGCGCAGGCACCAGAAGTTCCGACCCTCGGACCCCACCGCGCGCAGCCCGAGGCCGCTCGCCACGAAGAGGGCCGCGAAGGTGGAGGTCGTGAGCGGCCCGTACCAGAGCGGGAAGTCCCGGAACAGGGTCTGGGAGTCGACGCTGGACTGGGGCGCCAAGAGGTAGATGGCGAACAGCGCCAAGGGCAGGATCAGCTGGCTCAGCTGCACCGGATCCCGGCGCAGGATCCGGCCGTCCTTGCGCAGCAGGGCTAGCACCGGGGGCTGCCGGCGCCAGTTGACCACCGGGCGCTCCCGCCGCTTGGGCGCCAGCTGAGCCCGCGCCCACCCCTCGCGGTGAAGCGGCCCGCTGAGCCAGAGCACGGCGCCGACCGTCGCCAGCGCCAGCAGCAAAAGCGGCACCAGCCACGCCAATGAACCCACCCAGTCACCCCGCCAAGAGAGGGTGACCACCCGGGCGGCCCAGGCGGGCGGGAGAAAGACCGAGTGCAGCCAGCCTGAGCCCAGCGAATTGACCGCACCCGCCCAACGCAGTCCCTCGCCGCCCCGGTGCCCGGCGATGCCGAGGGCGGCGAGCGAAAAGCCCACCAGGCAGACCAGGGCAGCGGTGGCGTCCCGGACCCGACTGGCGGGGACCAGCCGCACCACCACCACGACCAGGAGGAGCCCGACGGCGACCGGCGCGGCGAGCAGGGCGACCAGCCCGATGACGGCCACGGGCAGCAGCCAGACGCTGCCGGTCTTGACCCCGGCCGCCACCACAACGGGACCCAGCAACGCCGCGCCCACGGCGCTTCCGAGGATGAGCTGAGACGCCAGCCGGTGGGCCAGCATGCCCCGCGCTGAGATGGGCACGGTGAGCAGCCACTCGATGTCCCGGGCGAAGTAGGCGGAGGCCACGGCAAAGCTGACCGAGGTGACCAAGGTGAAGCCGGAGAGCAGTACCAGGGCTCCAGTCACGGTGGTCAGCAAGCGGCTCTCCGAGGCGCCCAGCGATCCTCCCAGGACCAGACCGACGATCGGGATCGCTGCCAGCCAGAGCACGCTCGCCGCGCCGGCCAAAGCCACGACTCCGAGCCGGCGGCCCCGACCTCGATGCCAGGCCGCATTCCAGAGGGCTCTCCGGTTGGCGGTGAGCAGGGCGGCCACCTGGCGGGTACCGGAGGGCAGGCGGGGGCCGGTGCCGGTTGCCCTGGTGAGGCGGATCAACTCCGGAGGGCGGCGAGCAGGTTGGCGGACTCGCCGTCCTGGGCGCCGGTGACCGCCATGAACGCATCCTCCAGCCCGGCGTCGATGCGCCCGGCACGCCGTCCCTCCGCCTCCAGCTCCGCGACCGTGCCGCAGGCGGCCAGCCTGCCGTCGCTGAAGATCCCGACCCGGTCGCAGAGGGCGGCGGCGATGTCCAACGCGTGGGTGCTGAGGAGGACGGCATGGCCGCTGTCACAGAGCGTGCGCAGCATGACCTTCAGTTGGCGGGCGCCCCGGGGATCCAGTCCCACAGTGGGCTCGTCCAGGCAGAGCACCTCCGGGTCGTGCACCAGCGCCGCGCAGAGCGCCAGCTTCTGCCGCATGCCCCGGGAGTAGCTCATGATCAGCTGCCCCTGCACCTGGGCTAGGTCGAAGGCTTCCAGCAGCGCTGGAATGCGCCGCCGGCGCCGCTCCGGGGGGACCCCGTGCAGGTCCGCCGCCAGCTGGAGCATCTCCGAACCGGTGAGCCGGTCGTACAGGTGGGCGTTGTCGGGAACGTAGCCGAGGTGGCGCCGGGACTCGCGGCCCTCCCTCTGGACGTCATGCCCGCAGATGAGGATCCGCCCCAAAGAAGGCCGCAGCAGCCCGGCCGCCATCTTGAGGGTGGTGGTCTTGCCGGCCCCGTTGGGCCCGATCAGTCCGAACAGCTCTCCGGGGGCCACCTGAAGGTCGAGCTCTCGCACCGCCAGCTGCTCGCCGAAGCTCTTGGAAACGCCTTCGAAGCTGAGGTGGCTGGCACGGTTAGCAAACTGGGCCATCCGCCGGATTATCGCGAGCCGCCTCCGGACCACCTAGCGCCGATGCGACGTTGTAACCTCAGGCCATGAGCATTAGCGACCCCCTCGCCGCCCCCGCGC
>CABDZP010000154.1_pt1 | contig 11688 bp, 10 predicted proteins | sample 3132201 | NCBI WGS metagenome assembly CABDZP01 (sample SAMEA5534340, study PRJEB31848) | metagenome | biome: tundra; feature: field; material: soil | place: USA | collected 2013-05 | depth 0.45 m | reverse complement strand
CATCGTGGTCCGCATCTCCGGTGAGGACCAGTACCGCCTCAACATCGCCGAGCGGCCTCAGCTGGAGCCGCTGGACTCGGTGTTGAGCAAGGCCATCGAGAGCCAGGACGCGGCCGCTTACGCCAAGGCCCTCAGCGACCTGCTCAACTTTGTCCGCTCCCACGGGAGCACGCTGCCAGCGGAGTCCCTCCTCGCCTCAGACGTGGTCCTGCCCTCCGAGGACATGACTCTGGAGGAGGCTACCAAGCTGCTCTCCGACGGCGGCACAGTGGTCGAAGCGGGAGCTAAGGCAGGCTCGTAGGCGCCCTGTCTTAGTAGCCACCCCTCGAGCTAGCGGGGTCACCGGGCTGTGCGCGGTCGCAGCGGTTCTGGCGCCGCGGGGCACGGTCGATTAGACCGGGACGCCCCAGAGTGGGAACCAGGAGCTGAGGTTCGGCTCGATCGGCAGGTCCTCCTTGACGATCGCCGCCAGCCGCATCTCCTCGGCGTTGTCGCGCTGGCGGTCGCCGCTGGGGACGAAGGGGTAGAAGGTTCCCTGCTTGTAGCCGTAGATCCAGTAGACCTGGCGCTGACCCTGCTGAAAAGGGAACACGGAGGCGAGGAGGCAGTCACCGAGACCTTCGTCGATCAGCCCCTGGGCGACTCCGTGCAGGGCCGCGATCAGGGCCTCGAATCCAGAGCCGTCAACCACCAGCCACTCGAACCCGAGATTGTCCTTGACCTCTCTAACCTTGAGAGCGTCATCGGGCGCCGTCTGGTCCTGGACCTGGAGCATATCGACGGTGTCCTTGACGAGTTGGTCAAAGCGTCCGGCGGGAAGCGCCTTGAACACGACCCCCACCCTTCCCGAGGGCTGGAGCGAGGCTGAGACCTCGAGGGTGACCAGCGCCGTGCTCATGGCGAAGACCTTGTCCTCGTTCGGCTTGGGTAGCCGAGTGCGCCCCATCAGTGAGTCCAGGAAGCCCAACTGAGAACCGCTCTAGCTAGAGAGCTCGGCCTCCAGCTCGCGGAGCTTGGCCAACCGGTGCTCCAACGACGGATGGGTCGAGAACATCTCGGCGAGGCTGCCCTTGCCCATGTGCACAGCCGGGAAGATCATGATGGCGTTGGCGGATTGAACCTGGCGGAGGTCACGGGTGGGAATCCTGGTCATCGATCCGCTGATCTTCTGTAGCGCCGAGGCCAGCTGGGCTGGTTCCCTGGTGATGATCGCCGAGCCGCGGTCAGCCGCGTATTCGCGGTAGCGGGAGAGGGCCCGGATCAGCACGAAGCTGATCGCCCAGACCACCGCAGCCACCAGGATGATCACGAACATCCCCTCGCCATCATTGTTGGAGCGGCCGCGGCCACCGTAACCGCCGCCCATCCCACCGAAGCCGCCAAACATCCCGAACCACATCCCCTGCTGGACGATCAGCGCGGCGACCGTCGCGAAGAAACTGGCCATCGCCATCACCTTCACGTCCTTGTGGATCACGTGGCTCAGCTCGTGGGCCAGGACCGCCTCCAGCTCCTTGGGGTCGAGCTGGTCCAGGATCCCGCTGGTCACGGCCACCACGGAGTGCTTGGGGTTGCGACCGGTGGCGAGGGCGTTCGGCACCGGGGAGGGGATCACCGCCACCTTGGGCATGGGCAGTCCGGTGATCTGGCAGAGTCGGCCCACGATGTCGTACAGCTCCGGCTGTTGCTGGGCGGTGACCAGATGAGCGTGCAAGCTACTGAGGACCAGCTTGTCCGAATAGAAGTACTGGGCGACCAGCAAGACCGCCACCACCACCACGATCAGCGCGATCGGGACATGGACCAGCAGCAGCACTCCGACGAAGACCAGGTACACCACCGCCAGCAGGAAAAGCGCCAGGAACATCCGGGCGGTCAGACCAGCGTCAGCGCCGAGTTTGCGATCCATACGCTCCCTATATACCCGTTTCCACCCGATTGACGCGCAGCCGAGGCTTCGGCTCCGCGAGCCGGAGCCGGTCAGTTGGGCTCGAATCCCGCTCCCGCTGGCTCGGACGTGCCGGTAACCCGGTAGGCGCGCCAGAGAGCCGCGTAGCTACCCCCGGCCCGGACCAGCTCCTCGTGGGAGCCGGCCTCAACCGCCCGGCCCTCCGACACCACCACCACCAGATCGGCGTCGACGGCGCTCTGCAGACGGTGCGAGACGGTCACCACCGTCCTCCCCTCCAGGACCCTCGCCAACGACCGCTCCAGACGGCGGGCCGCCCTGGGGTTGAGCAGGGAGGTAGCCTCATCGAGCACCAGCGTGTGGGGATCCGCCAGCAGCAGCCGGGCCAGGGCCAGCTGCTGGGCTTGACCGGGGCTGAGGCGAATCCCTCCCGAGCCGATTGGCGTGTCCAGGCCACCCGCCAGCTCGGCCAGCCAGTCAATGGCGCCAACGGCGTCGAGCGCATCCGCCAAAGCCGGATCACCGGCGTCAGGCGCTGCCAGCCGCAGGTTGTCCCGCACCGTCCCTGTGAACACGTGGTGCTCTTGGGTCAGCAGCACGACCTGGGCCCGAGCGCGCTCGGAGGCGAGCCGGTGGACGTCCACCCCACCCACGGTCACCCTCCCCTGCCGCGGGCCGTAGACCCCGGCCAGCAGCAGTGCCAACGTGCTCTTGCCCGAGCCGCTGGGTCCGACCACCGCCACCCTTGTGCCCGGCGAGGGGCGCAGGCTCAAGCCGTGGAGGACATCGTGCCGCGGGCGATAGCCGAAGCGAACCGAGGCGGCGTCGAGCTGTTCGCCTTGAGGTTCCGCATCGGTGTCCGGTTGCCGATCCACCTGGCCCACCCCAATCAGACGAGCCAGGGAGGCGCCACCCAGCTGCAGTTGATCCAGCCAGCTGAGGATCACATCCACTGGTTCGATCAACTGCTGGGTGTAGAGGGCGGCGGCGGTCAGCGCACCCAGGCCGATTAGCCCGTCCGCGTGCAGGAGCCCGCCGATGGCCACGCTCAAGACCAGCGGGACCAGGTAGGTGGCCTCGCTGATTGGGAAGTACACGGAGCGCAGTCCCAGCGTCACCTGCTCCGCCACCAGCCAGTCACCCACCGCCTCGTCGACGACGGCGATCCGATTACCGCCCAGGCGCATCGCTTCGATCGTCCTACCCGCCTCCACCGACTCCTGGATCAGGCCGTTCACCTTCCCCTGCGCCGCCCGCTCCCGCAGGTACGCGGACGGGGCCCGGTGAAGATACCAGCGGGTGGCCGCCGCCAGAATCACGGCCGCCGGAACCAGGGTGAGCGCCAGCAGCGGCGCAGTCCAGATGAGCGCCCCGATGGTCAGCAGCACGGTCACCACCGCAATCGCGATCTCCGGGAGAGCGCGCTGCACGGTCTGAGCCAAACCATCCACGTCGGAGGTGGCCCGGGTGAGCAGATCGCCGGTTCCCGCCCGCTCCACCACCGAGAGCGGCAGTCGGAGTACGTTGCCCAAGAACTCCTCACGCAGCCGGGTGAGCACCTCGGAGCCGAGCACCCCACCCCGACGGCCAGCCCACCAGGTCAGCATCGTGCGCAACAAGGTGGCCACCAGGAACGCCAGCACCACGGGGCCGAGGACCCTCCCCAGGCGGTGCTGGGTCGCCGCCTCGACCACCACGCCCAGCGCCCAAGGCCCCACCAGTCCGGCCAAGGTGGCCGCGCCCTGGAGCAACAGGAGCGATAACGCTGCCGAACGCTCCTGCGTCAGGTGCCGCCGCATGACCGTGATCACCTGTCCAGCGGTAGCGGTCGGAAGCAGTGGCGAGGTAGGGGCGTCAACCATCAGCTGATCTCTCGCTCGAGGAGCGACCGATAGCGGGGCTCGCTCTCCAAAAGCTGCTGATGAGTCCCCGAGGCCACCACCCGCTGGTCCAGCACCAAGACGGCCTCGGCGCTCTCCATAAGCAGCGGGCTGGTGGTCATGACGACCGTGGTCCGCCCCCTCCGCAACTCCTTCAATTTCTCGACCACCACCGACTCGGTGTAGGTGTCGACGGCGCTGGTCGGCTCCTCCAGCACCAGGATGGGCGCCCCGGCCCGCAGCGCCCGGGCCAGGACCAGCCGCTGGCGCTGGCCCCCGGACACTGAACGTCCCCGTTCGGGCAGGACATGGTCCATCCCCCCGACGAGCCCGGAGACGATCTCCTGGGCCTGGGCGGCCCAGACGGCGCCCGCGAGCGTGGGCCGGGGTCCCTGGGACCCAGAGCTGGGAGGGTCCAAGTTGCCGCGCACCGTCCCGGCCAGCAGCGTCGCATCCCGGTCGACCACCAGAATGGTGTCTCGGACCAGCTCCAGAGGCAAAGCGCTCAGCGACCGCCCCCCCAGGGTCACGTGCTCTCCGCGGGGTGGGTCCGTGTAGCGGCCAAGGCGCTCGGCGAGCGCAGTCAGCGCCTCCGTGTCGCTGCTCGTGATCGCGACCAGGCGGCCGGGCTCGATTCGAGCACCGGTCAACGTGTCCTCCAGGACGCCCTCGGCCAGCTCGGACGACGAGGGCTGGGGTGACTCGGAGCGTCCCTCGACCTCTGCCAACTCCCGCGGACGCCCCAGGACTGTCAAGACCCGGCGGGCGGCGACCCGGCCGGCGCTCCAGCTCTGGGCCGCCTCGCCAAAGGTGGCCAGGGGAACCAGCAAGAAGGCCGCGAAGGCGTAGACCGTGACCAGTTCCCCGGCGCCGGCCTTTCCCTGCTCCGCCATGCGGGCGCCCAACCAACTCACCGCCACCAGGAAACTCCCGGGCACCAGCGCCTCCAGGGCGCTGATGACCGCGGCCATCTGCGCGGTGCGGTTCATGGCAACCCTGACTCGGCCCGCGGCGATGGCGAATCTGGACGAGAACATCGCCTCCCCGCCCAGGCCTCTCAGCACCCGCAAGCCGGCGACCACGTCCACGGCCTGACCGGAGGCCAGAGCGATCGCCTCGCGCTGCGCCTGCTGGCGGCGGCCCAGCGGGCCCAGGCACGCCAGCAGCGATCCCAGCGTGAGGGGCCCCCCGATGATCGCCACCAGGCCAAACGCCGGAGCCATCACGAACAGGACGGCGGTCACGGCCAGATAGGTGAAGATCGCGCCGGCGAACCGCCCAGTGACGTCGAAGGTGCTGCCGATGCGGTCGACGTCGGTCGCGCTGAGGCTGGCCACCTCGCCGGCGGCGACATTTCGCGGAAGGTCGGCACCCAGCTGAGCCGCGCAGCGGATGATCAACTGCTGCGTCCGCGAGGCCGCGACTAGGTAATTGGTAACCGCGCGTCGGTGCCGCATGACCCCGGCGAGGGCGGCGAATACCCCCAGCGCCAGAATCCCGCCGCTCCACGCGAGCACCCCGACCGGGCGGCGCTGAGCAGCCGATCCCACCGCCTCCCCGAGCACCAAGGGGAGAGCGGCCAGGCTGCCCATCCAGAGGACACCGTAGCCAGCGCCCGCGACCAGGGTTGACCATTGGGCGCGCGCCAGCCACCACAAGAAGTGGTCGGGAGAACGCAGGTCGGGTAGACCTGGATCAACGGCGGGAATTAGGCGCAAAGGAAAGACCTCTCGTTGAGGGACGGAAAACGGCGCGGGCCGCGGCAAGCCACGGCAAGCAGGGGGCCAACTGCTCGCGCGAAGCGGATAGCTTACCCAGCCGGGCCGAGCTGCCGAGGTTGTGGTACTCCTGCGACCGCTGACCCGTCCCGGGGACCCGGCCTCAGAAGCGTTTGAGGCGGGGACGCCCCACTTGGAACGGGCGGTAACATGGGGGCGAAGAACGCGGCTGGCGGCCGCCCCAGAGAAGGAGGCTCCGACTCGATGTTTCTGGGCGTGGACGTCCTGATCGGCTTGGTGGTGCTGGGCATCGCTTCGCGCACCTCGGTCGGCCGCCGCGCGGTCAATCTGGCCCAGCAGAAGATCTCCCGCCTCCTGGACCGGGCGGAGAACCCGGTCGAGGCCCTCGACCTCGCCTACCAGAAGCAGCTGGAGGCGCTGCAGCAGGTCCGTCGCGGGGTGGCGGAGGTGGTCACCTCCGAGAAGCGCCTGGAGATGCAGGCGGCCCAACTCCGGCAAAGCCAGGTGAAGCTTCAGGGCCAGGCCAAGCTGGCCGTCCAGCAAGGACGGGACGATCTGGCGAGGCTGGCGTTGACCAGGTCACAGGCCGCCGATTCTCAACTTCAGTCCCTGGATCAGCAGGTCCAGCAACTCAAGGACCAGGAGCAGAAGCTGCAGATCACCGCCCAGCGGCTCCAAGCCCGGGTAGAGGCGTTCCGGACTCAAAGGGACACCCTCAAGGCTCAGTACTCGGCCGCCCAGGCCTCAGCCCGGATCGGTGAGGTCGTCACCGGGATCTCCAGCGACATGACCGATGTCAACCTGATGCTGGAGCGAGCCCAGGACAAGACCTCGCAGATGCAGGCCCGGGCGGCCGCCATCGATCAACTCGTCTCGTCGGGGACCCTCGACGCCCTGGGCAGCCCCGGGGGCGACGACATCGACCGCCAACTCCAGGCCATCTCGGGGGATGCCGCCGTCGAGGCTCAACTTCATCAGTTGCGCCAAGAGGTTCTGGCGAAGCCCGCCGATCAGCCGCACCTGGGGGCCGCCGACACTTCGCAGGATCCACCGAAAGAGGAGGGTTAGGACATGCTTCACCTGGTCGCGTTCATCGTCATCGGACTGGTCGTCGGGGCCATATTTATCCGCAAGTCTCGGGCCATGGCAGCGATCATCCGGGTCGTCGGCGGGCTGGTGGGAGCGCTCGCTGGAGGGTTCATCTCTCTGGGGGCACTGGGCAGTAATTCGACCACGGGCAAGTACGGCTCGCTGGTGGTGGCTGTGGTGGTGGCCGCTGTCGTCGCCGGCATCGCCGCTGTGATCAGCAATCTGTCATCGGTCAGCGGTCGCAACTGAGCCTTCTCCGAGCTAGCACCGCTCCCTGAACGCTTCCAGCCGTCGGCGCTCCAAGCACGCGTGGGAGCGTGATCATGACGGCTAGCGGCTCAAGACGCCTGGCTTGCTAAATAGGCAGCCGCCGCTTCGGCGTCCCTGGTCATCCGGTCGACCAGGGCTTGGTCGCTTACAAAGGTCTCCTGGGGACGCAACTTCTGGAGCACGCTGACCAACACCAGCTGGCCATAGAGGTCCCCCGGGTCCTCCAGGCAGTGGGCCTCGAAGCTCCTCCCCACCCCGTGAAAGTGGGGCCGCGTACCTATGCTCCCGACCGCCCCGCGGGTGACTCCTTGCTCATCGGTAAGCTCCATGACATACACCCCGTCCGCCGGCAACGCCTGGTTCGCGGAGAACTGGACGTTGGCGGTGGGGAACCCGAGCTGGCGACCCCGGCCTTCGCCGTGGATCACCTCGCCCAACACCTGCAGCGGGCGCCCGAGCAGCGCGCGGACCGCATCCAGCGCTCCCTGGGCGAGCTGGCTGCGGATAGCGGAGCTGCTGACCGCCGCGCCATTCCAGGTAAGGGGCTCCACCACCTTCACGCCGAAGCCGGCCGAAGTCGCATAGCTGCGCAAAAAGTCGAGCTGGCCCTCGGCACCCTTGCCGATCGAGAACGTCGGTCCCACCACCATCATCCGGATCTGGAGCCGCTCCCGCAACCGGTCCATGAAGGCGTCGGGAGTCATCCTCCAGAGCCGGTCGTCGAAGGGGATCACCCACAGTCGGTCCACCCCCCGCTCCACCAGCAGCCGCCGGCGCAGATCGAAGGTGCTGAGCAGGCGGAAGTCCAGCCCGGGGTCGAGAACGGTGCGGGGATGCGGCTCGAAGGTGACGGCGGTCAGGGCCACCCCGAGACGGAGGGCCTCCTCTCGGGCAGCCGCCAGGATCGCCTGATGCCCGATGTGGACGCCGTCGAAATTCCCGAGGACCAGACAGGTGGCCAGCGGCGCCGGGGGGTCGGGCTCAAGACCGAGGCCGAACTCGGCAAGCCCGCCCGCTGACAACGGGAGGCTCGGTGCCTCAGCCACTGATCGGGAGCAGGACCTTGGTCGGGCGAAACCGCAGACCGGTCACCTCACCCAAAGCCACTAGCCGGCCGTCCGGGCCATGGGCCCTCACCTCCAGGCTCTGCCCCGGTACCTCGACTCCGAGGTCGGGCGCGCGCTGGATCCAGACCGACTGGCCGCGCTGCACCGCCAGCGCCCCCGCGGGCAGAAGGTCGATCCGCGGCACCATCTCCACTGCCAGCTCCGGCGGCAGCAGATAGCTCCGGGGATCGGGAGACGCCAGGAGGTCGTCGAGCCTCACCGCCTCAGTGAGCTTGAAGGGGCCGTACTCGGTTCGCTCCAACCAGGCCAGCACCCCTCCGACTCCAAGTCGCTGGCCGAGGTCGGTCGCCAGAACCCTGAGGTAGGTGCCCCGGCCACAGACCACCTCGACCTCGGCCTCCGCCACCTCCCCGGGGGAGAACGACCGCAGCGTGATGCGGCGAATCTCGGCGGGACGCGACTTGCGCTCGACGGTCAAACCCTGTCTCGCCAGCTCGTAGAGGTGGCGGCCCTGGTGCCGGACGGCCGAGTGCATAGGTGGCACCTGCTGGACGATCCCGACGAACTGCTCCAAGGCGGCCGCCACGTCGGCCTCGGTCAGATGGGCGGCCGACTCCGTCCGGCGCACCTCGCCCTCGAGGTCACCGGTATCGCTGACCTCACCCAAGCGGAGCCGGGCATGGTAGGTCTTGGGCTGGCGGAGGATGTACTCGACGAGCCGGGTGGCCCGGCCGACGCAGAGGGGCAGCACCCCGGAGGCGGCCGGGTCCAGAGTTCCGGCGTGCCCGACGTGTCGTTCGCCGAGGGCCCGACGCGCCATCTTGATAGCCGTGAACGAGGTGATGCCCTCGGGCTTGGCCAGGTTGAGCAGCCCCGTCAGCATCGGCTGGTCGCCCTTTACCCCGCCCCGGTCGCGGCCGAGTCCCGGTGCTGCGGTCATCGAGGGACGTCCCGGATCAGCCGCCGGACCTCGGTCAGCACCGCCTTCTCGACCTCCGCCAGCGTCCCTCGGACCTCGGCGCCGGCGGCGCGGCGGTGGCCCCCGCCGCCAAAGGAAGCCACCAGCTCATGCGCCTCGATCGGTCCTCGACTGCGGACACTGACCCGGGTGAGCTTCGGCTCCTCCTCCTTGAAGAGCACCGCGCAGAGCATGGTGTCGAGGCTCTGGAGTATGTCGATGATCCCCTCGCTCTCCTCCATGTCGGCGCCGCTCCGCCGCAGCATCTCCGGGGTGACCTCGCTCCAGACGAGACGGCCGTCCAGCTCATAGGTCGCGGCCGCGGCGGCCAGCGACTGCAACTTGAGAGTCGTCTCGGGCCGGGACTTATAGCTCTTGAGCGCCACCCAGGCCGGGTCCGCCCCCAGGCGCGCCAGCTCGGCCGCCAGTTGGAGCACCTCACCAGTCGTGTTGTCGTGCCGGAAGCCGCCGGTGTCGGTGAAGATGGCCGCATAGAGGTTGGTCGCCGCGTCCGGGCTGATGTGGGCGCCCCAAGACCGCAACGCCTCAAAGACGATCACCCCGGTTGCGGCCACTTCCGGCTGCACCAAGGAGATGTCGCCGAAGCCTTCGTTGCTGGTGTGGTGGTCGATCACCACCGTCATCGGGGCCGCCTCGATCCGCTCCCGGAGGTTGCCGAACCGACTGGGGCTGCCCGCGTCGAAGGCCATGGCGATGGCGTCAACCGGGGCCTCCCGCTGGTTCACGGCTTCGTAGCCGGGTAGGTAGGAAAGTCCGCGGGGAAGCGGGTCCGGCACCCAGGGGTAGGCCTGTTTGCCCTCCCTCTCCAGATAGTCGGCGAACGCTAGCGCACTGCCCAGCGAGTCCGCATCGGCATCCTTGTGCGCCACCAGCAGGAAGGCGTCGTGGTCACGTACCGCCTGATGGATTAGCTCCAGCGCTTCAGCCACCGGCTGCTCCTCGGCGCGACTTTGGCGTGGTCTCCAGTTCCTCCAACAGCTGGCTGACCCTCACCCCATAGGCGATGGACTCGTCGAGGCGGATGTCCAGTTTGGGAATCCGGCGCATGTGCTCCAGGCGCTCACCTAGGAGATGGCGCAGGTAGCCGGTCATGCCGCGCAGCACTCGGAGCACCTGCTCGCGCTCGGGCTGGTCCGCCAGCACGCTGACCTTGACCCGGGCGTAAGAAAGGTCGGAGGCACAGGAAACCGCGACCACGGTCACCATCGAGAGCCGGGGGTCCTTGACGTCGCTTGCGATTGCCAATGCCAGCTCCTGCCGCAGCTGGGCATCGATCCGCTCCCGGCGGTGACTGGCACCCGCCTCGCGTGCCGCCCTCACCACCGCTTCAAGCCATCGCCAGCGGCGGGTTTAGCGATTTCGCTGCTGCACCACATAGCACTCCAGGACATCCCCTTCGGCGAAGTCCTGGTAGTCCCCGAGATCGATGCCGCACTCGTAGCCCTGGGCCACCTCGCGGACATCATCCTTGAAGCGCCGTAGGGAGGCGACCTGCGTCCGATGGATCTCCTTGCCGTCCCGAAGCACCACCGCCAGCGACCCTCGGGTGATCTTGCCCTCGGTGACCTGACTGCCGGCGATCACGCCCACCCGCGGGACTCTGATCCGGGCCTTGACCTCGGCGCGGCCCTCGAACACCTCCTCGAAGGTGGGCTCGTGCAGTCCTCGAATGGCCTTATCGATGTCCTCGGTGATCTGGTAGACCACGTCGTAGGTGCGCACGTCGATGCCGTGGCTGTCGGCCAGGGCCTTGGCCCCGGGGTCAGGTCGCACGTTGAACCCGATCACGATGGCGTTGGCGGCGGCGGCGAGATCCACGTCCGCCTCCGAGATCGGCCCAACCCCATCCGCCACCAAACGGAGTCGCACCAAGGGGTCGGCGAACTTGAGCAGGGCCGCGCGGAGCGCTTCGAGCGACCCCTGGCTCTCTGCCTTGACCACCAGGTCCAGATCGCGCACCCCTTCCCCGGACTGCTTGCTGAGCTCGGCCAGGCTGACCCGGTTGGCGTCCGCCTTGCCGGAGCGCAACGCCAACCGCCGCTCCTCCGCCAGGGCGCGCGCCCCGCGCTCCGTTTCCACCACCAGCAGGCGATCCCCGGCAGTCGCGACTTCCGGAAGCCCGGTCACCAGGGCCGGCAGCCCGGGGGTTACCTCCTGGGTGCGTTGGCCCCGGTCATCAAAGAGGGCCCGGATCCGCCCCGCCACCGCCCCGACCACAAAGTAGTCCTGAACCCGCAGCGTGCCCTCCTGGACCAGCACGCTCGCCACCGGGCCTTGGCCCTTCTGCAGGTGGGAGTCGATCACCGCGGCCTCGCCCGGGCGGTCTGGATTGGCCCTCGGTTCGCCCAGGTCGCTGACCAGCAGGATCATCTCCAGAAGGTGGTCGATGCCGGCGCCGGTCTTGGCTGAGACCGGGACGCAGACGACGTCACCTCCGAAGTCCTCCACCACCACGTCGTGCGCGGCTAGCTGCTGCTTGACCCGATCGGGATTGGCGTCGTCCCGGTCGATCTTGTTGAGCGCTACCAGCAGGGGGACCCCAGCGTTGCGAACGTGCTTGATCGCCTCCTCGGTCTGGGGCATGACCCCGTCGTCAGCCGCCACCACCAGGACCGCAAGGTCGGTGATGTTGGCGCCGCGGGCCCGCATGGCGGTGAACGCCTCGTGCCCAGGAGTATCGATGAAGGTGATCTTGCGCCCCTGCCGCTCGACGACCGAAGCCCCGATGCGCTGGGTGATCCCTCCGGCCTCCCCG
>CABDZP010000143.1_pt1 | contig 12328 bp, 9 predicted proteins | sample 3132201 | NCBI WGS metagenome assembly CABDZP01 (sample SAMEA5534340, study PRJEB31848) | metagenome | biome: tundra; feature: field; material: soil | place: USA | collected 2013-05 | depth 0.45 m | reverse complement strand
CCCGGTGCCAGCACCTGGGCGACGGACGTGTGCGTGCCGATTTCCGCCCTGGCTACTTGCATCAGTCAAACCAAGGCCGACATCGAACGAAGCGGGGTGTTGGCGCCGATCGTAGGGCACGTTGGCGACGGCAACTTCCATCTCACTTTCGTGGTATTTCCGGACGACATTGCGGAGATGGCCGCCGCCACTGCTGTCCACGACCGGCTGGTGGCCCGCGCCCTGGCCATGGATGGCACCTGCACCGGAGAGCACGGGATCGGGCTGGGAAAGATGGGGTTTCTGGAGACGGAGCACGGGCCAGGGGTGGCCCTCATGCGGCAACTCAAGGCGACCCTGGATCCCGGCGGCATCCTGAATCCCGGCAAGGTGCTGGTTCAGGCAGACCGAGGAGCTCCAGGATGACCCGCAGGCCGCCGCCACCGCGCGAGTACCTGGCCGCCGTGCCCCGCTACGTACCGGGCACAGCTGCGGCGAGACGGGACGGATCCGCTGGCTACAAGCTCTCTTCCAACGAGTCTCCCTACCCTCTGGCGGAGGAGATGGTGGGGGCAATGCTGGAGGAGGCCCAACGCGCCAATCGTTATCCCCCCGATGGGCGGGTGCTGGCCCGCCGCATTGCGGCGAGGCACGCGGTCCCGGAGGAGATGGTCGCGGTCTCGGGCGGCTCCTTGGGACTGCTACGAGACCTTCTGACCGCCTACGCGGGCCACGCCGCGGAGGTGGTGTTCGGCTGGCGCTCCTACGAGGCCTATCCGATCCTGGTGCAGAGTCTGGGCGCGCGCCCAGTGCCGGTGCCGCTCACCGACTACCGGATCGACCTTGACGGGTTGGCGGCGGCGGTCACCTCCGACACCCGGATGGTGCTGCTCGCCAACCCCAACAATCCGACCGGTACGGTCGTCGACCAGGACGATCTGGAACGCTTTGCCAAGGCGCTCCCTGAGGACTGCCTCTTGGCGCTGGACGAGGCCTACTGCGAATACTCTGGCGAGGAGCTGGGAGTAAGAGGCATCGCCCTGGCGAAGAGCCTGCCCAATGTCGTCGTGCTCCGGACCTTCTCCAAGGCCTATGCCCTCGCGGGAATGCGGATCGGGTGGTGTGTCGCAGATCCCGAGATCGTGGACTCGCTAGGCCTGGTCAGTTTGCCGTTTACCCTCACCACGATGGCCCAGGCCGCCGCCCTGGCCGCCCTCGATAACGAGGACCTTCTGTTCGAGCAAGTCCGGAAGACCATCGCCGAGCGGGAGCTGGTGCAGACGCGACTCAAGGAGGCGGGCTTGCCGACGCCTCCTTCGGAAGCCAACTTCGTCTGGCTTCCGCTCGGCTCCGGTTCGCAACAGTTCGCCAACTCCTGCGGCGAGGCCGGCATCAGCGTGCGTTGCTTCGCCGGGGATGGGGTGCGAGTCACGATCGGCGCTCCAATCGAGAACGATGCATTCCTCGCCGTCGTCAGCGGCTACGGAACCCCTGCGTCACCCCCGGACCGGAAGGGTTAGGAGCAGAACGCCGGCCCGGCGATGGGGGCCATCGGCGCGGTCCCAGCGCGTTGGTCAATCGGCCCTAAGCGGACGGAGTGGGTCGGGCGCCGGCCAGCGCGGCTAGCGCCCGCAGGGCAGCTCCCTGGCCCCAGGGTGACGGCTCCGTCGAAAAACGCTCGTAGGTAGTGGGATCCCAGTCGGGAAAGACGTCGGCGCTCACGCCCTGGCACACGCCCTCATCGTCGAGGGATTCCCGTACCGCCGTCGTCGCGGCCTCGATGCTGCCCCGGGGGACCGCCAGGTTTGCCGCCTCCGGGTGCAGGGCCGAGGCCAGGAAGAAAGCGGCCACCGAGCTCTCGGCCGGGAGATCCTCGCGCCCCAGAACCGGGCCCCAGTGCCCGCCTTGGTCCTGGGTGTCCACCAGACGCTGGAGCAGCTCCGCAGCCAGGGACTTTAGATGAGCCGTCTCCGCGACGCCCTCGGCCAGGGTCAGGGTGTCCAGGATGCCGAGAGCAGCCCAGCCGACCCCTCGGCTCCACGGGACGCCGTTGTTCCGGCCCCGGGCCGCGTCATACCACTGCGCCCAACCGCCGTCGCACCGCAGCCGCGCCATGATCTGGCCAGCCATCCGGACCGCCCGGGACACCAGCGCGTCATTACCTCGCGCCCTCCCGGCGGCGGCCAGTGCGGGGGGAAGGTGGTAGACGGCGTCGATGCAGACGCCGAACCGGAATCGGGGCAGGTGGGGCTCCAGCGCCGGCACCTCGTCAAAGAGCAAGGGCAAGCTCGCCTCCGCGTCGAGAAACCGCTGTAGGGCTGCCTCGGGTAGGGCGCCCTCCCCCACTAGTCGGGCGATGGTAGCTCCGGGCGCCAGCGCGTCGTGATAGCCGACAGGAATCGTCCCGAGCCAGCGCTCAAGCAACGCCGTTACGTGATCGCGGCCGCGCGGGAAACCAGCCGCGGCAACCGCCAGGAGCCCGTCAACCGCGATCGCGTCCCCCCAGTACCAGAACGCCAGCGGCCAGCGCTCAGTCCGTTCGCCGACCTTGGCGGCCAGCTCCTCAGCTCCTGGGATCACCTGCCGATCTTAGGCCCGGTTGTCCCCCACCGCAACTTTAGATATTTGACTTTTTGCCCTTGACGCTGGATGTCGACCCGGGTAGAGTTGCGACATGCTGGGGGCCTGACGACGGAAACGACGACCAATTTCCAACGCGGAGCGGATCGGTTCGGGACCGGTGAAGGCGGGAATGGCTCTCGCCCCTCTGCGGGAGCGTTGCCGGTGGCGTCGGTGACCGAAGTTGTGTACACCCACCTGCGGGGGCAGATCCTGCGCGACCTGAGCCCCGGGATGCCCCTGCGCCTGAACGACCTCGCGGCCGAACTCGGAGTCAGCACCACGCCGGTCCGGGTCGCGGTCGAACGGCTGAGGGCCGAGGGGTTAGTGATCCATCGCCGGGGCAAGGGATCCAGCGTGGCCCCGCTCTCTCTGGCCGACCTGGACGACATTTATGCCGTCCGCACCGGACTGGAGGCGGTGGGGGCGCGTCTCGGTGCCCCCCAGCTGAGCGACGACGAGGTCGAAGTGATGCGCCGGTACGTGACCCGGCTGGGGAAGCTGAACCACGATGACCCCAAGGTCCTCAGCACCTACCTGACCGAGGAGTGGGCTATGCACGAGGTCTGCTACGGGGCCGCGGGCCACCCCCGACTCCTCCAGGAGATCCGCTCCTACCGACGTCAGGCAGAGCGGTACTTCCGGCTGGCGCTGGCCCAGGGACTCAAGGCCCGCGACGACCTCGACCAGCAGGTCGCCTTCTTCGACGCCTGTGCCGCCCGCGACGCCGGGGCCGCCGAGGCCCTGGCCTGCTCGCTCCTCAAGTGGACCGTAGACCGGGTCGCACCCCTCCTGAAGCTGCGTGAGGTCGCCGAGTCGAATCCGCTCGGCTTCGCGACACGGGGAATCGGCATTTGACCCGCATACTCCTTCGCCTCGACCACGCAGCTATCCGCGCCCTTCCACTGGCGGGGTACCGGTGCCACCCGTCCGCTCTGTTCACAGCGAAGCCGCTCGTGAGCAGCCGCCGTTCCTCAATCAAAAGCCCGAGAGGAGGCCTGGACCGATGAGCAACGCACAGCGCCCGATAGGGATCACCGTCGAGAAGCGAGGTATCGATTACATCCCCGAGAACGAACGCCGAGGCCGCCCCAACACCCTATTCACCCTTTGGTTCGCCAGCAACGTCCAGATCACCGCGGTCGCGACCGGAGCTCTCGCTGTGGTCCTGGGCCTCGACCTGACCTGGGCAATCATCAGCATTCTGGTCGGGAACCTGCTCGGGGGCCTGTTCATGGCCTACCACTCCATCCAGGGCCCCAAGCTGGGCATCCCCCAGATGATCCAGAGCCGCGCCCAATTCGGGATGTTCGGCGCCGTCTTACCAGTGGTGGTGGTCCTGCTGATGTACATCGGGTTCTTCGTCAGCAGCGGCGTGCTCGGCGGGCAGGCGATCGCGGGACTATTCCACGTCTCCACCCCGGTCGGAATCGTCGTCGCCGACGCGGTCGTCCTGGTCATCACCTGGGTGGGGTACGACCTGTTCCACGCCTACGACCGCGTCGTCTCGGTGCTCTCGTTCGTGATCTTCGCAGTCCTGCTGGTCAAGCTGGTGGGCATGCTGCCCAGCCACGCCCCGGCCTCCTCGGTCACCTTTGGTTCCGTCCTGCTGGTCATCTCGATCTTCGCCGCCTGGCAGATCACCTGGGCCCCCTACGTCTCGGACTACTCCCGGTATCTGCCCGCGGATACCTCGTCGCAGCGGACCTTCTGGTTCACTTATCTCGGCTCCGCGGTCGGCGCCTGCTTCGTGATGACGGTCGGCGCCGTCGCGGCGTTGGTCGCCGAGAAGCAGGTGTCGAGCAATGCCCCCGCCTACCTGGCAGGGCTGTTCCCCCAAGCGCGCTGGCTGTTCCTGGTGATCATCGTGCTGGGAGTGTTCGCGGCCAACCTTGAGAACCTGTACGGCTCGTTCCTGACCGCCTTCACCAGCCTGTCCCCGTCCGGCAAGTTGGCTCCCGGACTTCCGGGCCGGATCATCGCCACGACGGTGGTGGCCATCATTGGCACGGTGATCGCACTCGCCGCCAGCGCCAATTTCTTGACCAACCTCATCAACTTCGTCCTCTTCCTGCTCTACTTCCTGGTTCCGTGGACCGCCATCAACCTGACCGACTACTACCTGGTGCGCCGCGGCCGCTACGACATCGATGACATCTTCAAAGTCGACGGCCGCTACGGCCGAGTCAATTGGACGGCAATCGGGATCTACGTACTCGCGATTGTGGTGGAGCTTCCCTTCATGAACTCAACCTTCTTCGAGGGGCCGGTCGCCAAAGCCCTGGGCGGCGGCGACATCGCCTGGATCATCGGCTTCTTCGTGGCCGCGATCCTCTACTACATTTCCACCAGGATGGGCGGGTCACGCTCGCCAGCGGAGACCCCCACGCATGCCGGAGAGCCGACTCGGGCTTGAACAGCGGCTCTTATGAAGCGGTACCTAGGAGGGGCAGCTGGGACCGCGCCCGCCTCGGGCAGTGTGCCAGCCCCCTTGATGGCCTGCCGATGCCGAGCCGGAAGCGGCCGGGAGGGGTGACGGGATGAACACCGCCCCGGCATCGCGGTCGGTCGTGCTCGGGACCGCGGGGGTCTCTCCCCTGGATGTGGTGAGGGTCGCCCGCGAGGGGGCGCGAGTGGAGATCTCAGCCGAGGCCACCGCGTCCATGGACCGCGCGCGGGCTCTGGTGGACCAGGCTGGAAGCAACCCCGACCCCGTCTACGGGGTCTCCACCGGGTTCGGTCTTTTGGCTACAACCAGGATCGATCCGGATCGGCGCTCCGACCTTCAGCACGCCCTGATCCGCTCGCACGCCGCGGGGATGGGAGATCCCGTTGAGGTGGAGGTGGTGCGAGCGATGATGCTCCTGCGGGCCCGCACCCTCTGCATGGGCTTCTCCGGGAGCCGGCCCGCCGTGGCCGTGGGGCTGGTGGACCTGCTCAACGCCGGAATCACTCCGATCGTGCCCGAGCACGGCTCACTCGGTGCCAGTGGCGACCTGGCTCCCCTGGCACACATGTCGCTGGTGCTGTTGGGGGAGGGCCAAGCCCGGGTCCCTGACGGCCGGGTCGTCGACGGCGCCCTGGCCCTGAAGGAGGGTGGGCTCAAACCGCTGCGTCTGGAGGTCAAGGACGGGCTCAGCCTGATCAACGGCACCGACGGGATGCTGGGGATGCTGGTCCTAGCCATCGCCGACCTCGGGGTGCTGCTCCCCACCGCGGACATCGCGGCCGCCCTCTCCACCGAGGGGCTGCTGGGAACCGATCGACCCTTCGCCGCCGATCTCCACACGATCCGGCCCCACCCGGGGCAGATCCAGAGTGCCGGCAACCTCCGGCTCCTGCTGCGCGGCTCGGGAGTCCTGGCCTCTCATCGCAACTCTCCCCACCTGGTCCAGGACCCCTACTCCATCCGCTGCGCCCCCCAGGTCGTGGGCGCCGCCCGCGATACCACCGAGTTCGCCCGCCAGATCGCCGGCCGCGAACTGCGATCGGCGGTGGACAACCCGGTGGTTCTCCCCGACGGCCGGCTGGAGTCGACCGGCAACTTCCACGGCGAGCCGCTGGCTTTCGCCTGCGACTTCCTGGCGATCGCCGCCGCCGAGGTGGCTTCGATCGCCGAACGCCGGGTCGACCGGATCCTGGACCCGGCTCGCTCGGCGGGGCTGCCACCATTTCTGGCCCCCGAGGCCGGGGTCAACTCGGGGCTGATGATCGCCCAGTACACCGCCGCCGCCATCGTGGCGGAGAACCGGCGCCTGGCCAACCCCGCCAGCGTGGACTCGATCCCCACCTCCGGGATGCAGGAGGACCACGTGTCAATGGGTTGGGGGGCGGCCCGCAAGCTGCGCCAGGTGGTGACCAACCTCTCCCGGGTTCTGGCCGTCGAGCTGTTGGCCGCCTCCCGGGCGCTGGAGTTGCGGGCACCTCTGGAGTCCTCTCCGGCGAACGCCGCAGTCGCGGAGCTGGTGCGCCACCTGGGTGGAGGGGTCGGGCCGGATCGGTTCCTCTCCCCCGAGCTGGAAGCGGTGGCTGCCGCGGTGAGGTCGGGCGAGATCCTGCGCCGGGCGGAGTCGGTCGTGGGCGAGCTCCGTTGACGCGCCCACGGCCTGGACATCCCCGCGCTCAGGCGGGCTAGGTCAGGCTCCCGCCAGCGACGAGATGACCGCCTCCGAGTCGACGCCCAGCTGGGGGCTGGGTGCGGGCGTCTGTCGCTGACAGCCGGTGAAGCGCACCGGTTGAGGGACCAGCAGCAGAGAGCCGAGTTGCGGGTGGTCCTGAATGACTGCCGTCTGGCGATAGGCGACCTGCTCGCCAGCCAGCGCCTGCTTGAGGTCGAGCACCGGCGAGGCGGCGATCCCGGCCTGGGTGGCCCGGCTCACCACCTCATCCACGGTCAGGCGCCGACTCCAGGCTTCGATCAGGGCGCGCAAGCGAGGCTCGTTCTCGGTTCGTGCCTCATCCGAGCTGAAGGCCGGATCGGAGGCCAGCTCGGGGTGGCCGATCAGCTCCGCAAAGCGGGCAAAGCCCACCTCGTTGGCCACGGCCAGGACCACCAGCCCATCACTAGCCTGGTAGGTGTCGAAGGGCGTGGAGACGGGATGGCGGTTGCCCACCCGGCCGGGGGCTCGGCCGGTGGCGTTCAGCTGGCTGATGGCGGTGACCTGGAGGGCGAGCAAGCTCTCCAGCATGCTGACGTCGATGTGGGTGCCACTACCAGTGCGCTCCCTGGCGAAGAGGGCGGCTGCGATGCCCCACGCCGTGAAGAGCCCGGCCACTAGGTCCCCCACCGACTCGCCGGCCCTGGTCGGAGGGCCGTCGGGCCAGCCGCTGATGCTCATCAGGCCGGAGGCCGCCTGCACGATCAGGTCGTAGGCGGGCCGGGCCGCAAGCGGGCCGTCCTGGCCGAAGCCCGAGATGCTGGCGTAGATGAGCCGGGGATTGGCCGGGATCAGGGTCTCGTAGTCGGCGCCGAGGTGGGCCGCAACCCCAGGCCGGAAGTTCTCCACCAGCACGTCGACCTCGGCCGCCAGTCGGAGCAGCAGCTGGCGGTCCCGATCCTGCTTCAGGTCCAGCACCAGGCTGCGCTTGCCCCGATTGAGAATGGCGAAGTAGATGCTCTCCCCGTCTCGGAACGGACCCAGGCTCCGGGCGTCGTCGCCCGTTCCCGGTGCTTCGACCTTGATCACATCGGCACCCAGGTCGCCCATCAGGGCGGTGCAGTAGGGACCGCTCAGCACCCTCGAGAGGTCCAGCACCCGGACCCCCTGGAACAGACCGCCGTTATCAGGCGCCGCCATCGGCTCTCCTCAAAACCTGGCTGGCAATGGTCAGTAGCTGGATCTCCGAGGTGCCCTCGTAGATGCGCAGCACCCGGCAGTCCCGGTAGAGGCGCTCGATTTCGCTCTCACGCATGAAGCCCGCCCCGCCGTGGATCTGCAGCGCCCGGTCCACTACTCGAAAGCAGTTCTCCGCTGCGACGTACTTGGCGATCGAGGCCGCCTCGCGCAGGTCGGCTCCCTGGTCCTTGAGCCGGGCCGCCTCCCGGGCCGCCAGCCGCGACACCTGGAGCAGAGCCTGCATCTCGCCCAGGCCCAGCTGGATCACCTGGAACTCAGAGATCGGGTGGCCGAACTGCTGCCGGGACAGTGCGTAGGAGCTCGCCAGCTCCAGTGCCCGGGCGGCGATCCCGCAGGCCATAGCGGCGCTGTCGATGCGGGCCCGGTTGAGTGCTTCCAGGGCAATCTTCCCGCCCCCGCCCATAGTTCCAATGAGGCCGTCGGCGGCCACCTCTACGCCGTCCAGGAAGACGGTGTAGGTGGGCGACGAACGCAACCCGCACTTGTCCTGGGGTGTGGAGAAACTGAGATTCGGCGAGGCTCGATCCACGGCAAAGCAACTGATTCCGCGAAAGCCCAGGGTCGGGTCGGTCTTGGCGAAGACCAACAGTAGGCCCGCCTCCCGAGCGTTGCTGATGAAGGTCTTGGAACCCTTGAGAAGCCATCCCGCAGCAGATATTTGGGCCGTGGCTTCCATGGAGCCGATGTCGGAGCCGGCCCCGGGCTCCGTGAGCGCGAAGGCACCGAGCCTTTGGCCTTCTGCCATGCCCGGTAGGTGCCTTAGCTTCTGCGACTCGTCGGCACCCACCAGCAGCACCTCCATGGCCAGGTAGTGGGCCGTGTAGATGGACGCGAGCGCAGCATCGGCAGCGGCCACCTCCTCGATGGCGGCCAGTTGCAGCCTCGTGGACTGACCCAGCCCTCCGTAGGCTCGGGGCACTGCGATCCCCATCGCATCGAGTTCCGCCAGCCGTTCCACCAGCCGCGCCGGGAACTCCCCCGACGCGTCTCGGGCGGCCGCCCCGGGAAGAACCTCATTCCGGGCAAAGTCTCGGATGGCGGTTCGAAATTCGGCCTCCTCAGCTTCCTCGGGCCCTTCCGAGGGGCCCGAGGAAGAGGTCACCGGAGCCACGCCCGGGCGCCCCCGCGCCACCGCCCTACTCCCCGGCGGTGGGACCAAGGGCCGGCTCGGTGCCGCCAGAACCTTGGAGTTTGCCGCTCTTCATCAAGGGGCGCATGAAGATGTAGTACAGGCCGCCCGCCACCACCAGGGACAGCATCCAGGAGATGTCCGCGCCACCCAGGTTGTTGACCATGGGACCGGTATAGAAGGTGGTGCTCATGAAGGGAATCTCGAGCAGGATGCCGATGCCGTAGGCGGTCAGGGCGCGCCAGTTCCAACGTCCGTACTCACCATCCGGGTCAAAGATGGCGCGAATGTTGTAGCGCTCCTTGCGCACCAGGTAAAAGTCGCACAGGTTGATGGCGGTCCAGGGGATGATGAAGTAGGCCAAAAAGAGGATGAAGTTCTCGAAGTTATTGAGGAAGTTTCCCTGGCCGGCGATGGCGAGAACGGTGCCGATTACGGCCGCGGCGGCGACGATCACCACCCGCGCCTGACGGCGAAAGTCTCGCCGGGCGAAGACGGTGATGGTGGTGGCACTGGACATGAAGGCGCCGTAGAGGTTCAGAGTGTTGATGCCCAGAATGCCAATGATCACTATGAATATGAAGAGATCGGGGGCTGCCGCTGACTGGCCCACGATGAAGGCAACGGAACCTCCGTCGAAGGCATGGGCTGCGACGGCGACCGCAATCGCCCCGAAACCAAGCATCCAGATCGAGCTGATGGCCGAGCCCAAATAGCTCCACCAGAAGGCCGCCGACACCGAGGTCTTGCTGGGGAGATAGCGGGAGTAGTCAGCCACGTATGGCGCGTAGGTGATCTCCCAGGTAGCCGCAATGGTGATCGCCAGGACGAACGTGCCGATTTTGAAATGCCCACCTGACATGGTGGCGCCGATGTTGTGATCCGCCACCAGTCGAAAGGTGAGGTAGAGGAAGCCCAACCCGGTGAGCACGCTCACCCAGCGCTGCACGGAATGGATCAGCCGGTAGCCGTAGATAGCCAGCAGGGTACAAATCACCGAGGTGATCACGATGGAGATGTCGAGTGGGATTTTGGTCCATTCGGTAAGAGCCTGGGCACCGAGCACTCCGCTGGCGGCGAAGAAGCCGACGTACATCAGGAAAACCACCACGATCGGGATGACGGCCCCAAAGAATCCGAACTGGGCCCGGCTCTGGATCATCTGGGGGATACCCAGCTTCGGCCCCTGGGCCGAGTGCAGGGCCATGAAGATGGCGCCGACCCCGCAGCCAATGATGATCGCCAGCAACGCCCACGGCAGGGAGAGCCCCACGATCACCGCCAGCGCCCCAGTGACCACCGCGGTCACCTGCATGTTGGCGGCGAACCAAATCGTGAACAGATGCCACGGCTTGCCGTGCCGTTCCTCGGGTGGAATGAAGTCGATCGATCTCTTCTCGACCTGGTAGATGGACTGTTTTGCGCTAGCCAACGCGTCTACCCCTCCTAGATTTATTGCTGTACCTGGTGGCCGGAAAGAGACTCGTTGGACAACCGTCGTGGCTCCGTCGCCATCAGGGCGAGATACTCGTAGACGACGTGGGCGGCCGCGATCCCGGTGACCTCGGCATGGTCGTACGCGGGGCAGACCTCGACCAGGTCGGCTCCCGCCAGCTGCAGTCCTCGCAACCCCCGCAGGATGAGCAGCAGTTCCCGGGTCAGGAGGCCGCCGGCCTCCGGTGTCCCTGTCCCGGGGGCCATCCCGACATCGATCACATCGATGTCCGTGGAGATGTAGAGGGGCTGGTCGCCAACCCGGTCTCGGATCCTCTGCACCACCGGGCCGACCCCTCCTTCCTCGAGTGCCTCAGACGGAATCAGGGAGAAGCCGAGGTCGGTGTCCTCGCTGAGGTCACTCTCGGCGTAGACCGAGCCGTGAATGCCCACGTGGATGCTGTGATTCCGGTCGATCAGACCCTCCTCGGAGGCCCGCCGGAACGGTGAGCCGTGGGTGTACTCGGCACCGAAGTAGGTGCCCCAGGTATCGAGGTGGGAGTCGAAATGCAGCACCGCCAAGGGTCCGTGGCGCTGGGCGACCGCCCGGAGCAGCGGCAGGGTGATGGTGTGGTCCCCGCCGAGAGCCACCAGCCTCCTGCCGTCCGCGATCAACTGAGCCGCACCCTGGCTGACCGCCTCCAGCGCCTGGGGGATATTGAAAGGGTTGGCCGACAGGTCGCCAGCATCAACCACCTGATTCGCCTCGAACGGGGCCACCCCAAGCCCCAGGTGGTATGGCCGCAGCAGCCGGGAGGCCTGGCGGATGTGGGCCGGGCCAAAGCGTGCCCCCGACCGATAGGTGCAGCCCGCGTCAAAAGGCACCCCGGCGATGGCCACATCGTAGTCGGGCACCTGGTCAAGCCGGGGCAGGCGTGCGAAAGTGGTCAGTCCCGCGAACCGCGGGGTCACCTGGGCATCGGTCTGACCCACCACCTTGGTGGTCGCGTGACCCGCCAATCCAGCTTCCTCTCCGTCCCCACCCGAACCGGCCCGGTTGCAAGGGCTGTCGCCCATCTGGGGACAGCCCAGGCAACATAGCAAAGGCACCTGAAAGTGTCAAGAGCTTTTGATTTTTGACTCTTGACGCCGTATCCCGCAGCTGTTACAACCGGTTTCGAGGTCGAGAGGGAGTGGAGGAATCAGCTCTGGTGATCACGCGACCGGCCCCACCCCGCCTGCCGCAGGCGCCGGGTGTGCTCTCCATCGCCTCAGTCACCGAGGTCGTCTACCAGCATCTGCGACTCAGGATCCTCAGCGGGATGACGCCCGGCCAGCCCCTGCGGCTCAACGACGTCGCCGCCGAGCTGGGGGTGAGCACCACCCCGGTGCGGATGGCCATCGAAAGGCTGGCGGGGGACGGGCTGGTACTCCAAGCCGGCCGCAAGGGGGCCTGCGTCGCACCGCTCTCGCTGTCCGACTTTCAGGACATCTATGCGGTCCGCCGCGGGTTGGAGGGTACGGCCGCCCGACTCGGAGCGGGCGCGCTGACTGACTCCGACATCTCCCGGATGCGACTGGGGCTGCGGCGGCTGGACCAGATTGCCGCCAGCCATAAACTGCAACTCGACGTCTATCTCGAGGTCGAGTGGGAGATGCACGAGACCTGCTATCGAGCCGCCGCCCACCAGCGCCTGCTCCGGGAGATCCAGGCCTACCGAAGGCAGGCCGAGCGGTACTTCCGATTGGCCTTGCACGAAGGCGTCAACGTCCGCGACGACCTGGAGCACCAGCACCACTTCTTCGACGC
>CABDZP010000114.1_pt1 | contig 13429 bp, 8 predicted proteins | sample 3132201 | NCBI WGS metagenome assembly CABDZP01 (sample SAMEA5534340, study PRJEB31848) | metagenome | biome: tundra; feature: field; material: soil | place: USA | collected 2013-05 | depth 0.45 m | reverse complement strand
GTGCTGCTGCCGATGAGCCTCGCTCCCAGCTGGCTGCGGACCATCTCCACCCTCAACCCGTTCTCCCACGCGGTGTCGGCTAACCGGGCGGTCTTCCTGGGCCATCTCGGCAACCCCAACGTGCTCCAGGGCGTGGTGATCATGGCGGTGCTGGCCGCCGTGGCGGTCTGGTTCGCCGCCCGCTCCTTCGGCCGCGCCATCGCCTGAGCTCGGCGCTGGCCGACAAGCCTGCGCGGATACTCGGGCAGACGCGAGGGATGCCGCCGATCGAGGACACCACTATCCCCTGGCACTGCCGCGATCGGCCCCGCCCCACCGGCGGGCCCCAAGCGCGCCCTTGCGTCGCTTCAAGTAGTCCGACCAATCACGCCTGTTTGGTCGCCATCGGGCGCTGTGCCGTGCCTGTTCTCTCGCCAGACCACCGCTCGGTGGAGGGCTGCGTCTCCAGCGCAGCCTGAGGGATAGATCGTTTGAAACGGCGTTGATTTCTAATCAGGGACCACTCCAGAAGGAACCGTTGGGCGCGCGTCGCCCCTGCCCGTCGAGCCTGGTCCCTTCCAAGCGCGCCGGAGATACGCGCAGCCCACCTTTCGCTTCCCGAAACCGGAGGGCAATTCTCGATCTCCAGAAGGAGTGGTCGGTCCCACGCACAGTCCGTCCAGGAGTCCGTGTGGCGGAGTCGGACCAACCCGAACACTCCATGACCGGGTGCACTTTCACTCCCGTCGGACGCTCGCTCCTCGGAGACCCTCGCATTACAGGAACAAGAGGTTTCCGGACGCCCCGCGGGTTAGCCGCGCGCTGGTGCCCCCCTTTACCCTCCGCGTGGCGAGGTCCTCACAAGTGCCGCCCGACCACGCCCAACCTCGCCTCCCGCGTCTCCAAGCCGCCGCCTTCCTCCACAAGACGTGGATCCCTGCCGTCCCCCCACTCCTCAGCCTTCCCTCCGTGTTACAAAACCGTTACGCGATGTGACGAAGCCGTGCAGTCTCTTGACACCATTGTGACCTCCCACGACAATCGTGAGCAGGGGCAGGAGTGGTCAGAGTTAGCTGAGTCGAGGGATGGTTTTCTGACGGCGTCACGGCCAGCCGCGGCGTCGGCCTTCAGATACCCAAGGTTCGGTTACGGCTCGGCACATCAGTGCCCCTAGCTACGACTCGGCTCGACCCTATCGCCGCCAATACGTCTAAGTGGCGCCAACGTCTCTAGCCACCAACCAGCCGGCGCCCCCACGCCTCGATTCCGACGGAACCCACTACTCGTATGACACCCCAACCAAATCGATCTGATCACGGCGACAGGGCACTACTTCTCTTGCGAAGTGGGGTCTCGACTTCGTCGGCCCAACTCATCCCCGAAAGTTCAGAGGCTCACAAGTGAAGCCCCGCCACCCGACTACGACTCGCGCCGACGATGCATTCGCGCCAGCGGCGCCGTCGCTAGACGACTCCGCATCTACGCCCGCTGCACTCAACGCGCCTCCAGTGACTACCGATGGCCCCGCCCTTGCGGTGATGAATGTCACTGGCCGGGTCGCCAATCCCAAAGTCAGCGTCGTCATCCCGGCGATCAATGAGGGCGCGAACCTCCGCCATGTTCTACCCCAGATTCCCAGCACGGTCTTCGAGGTGATCCTCGTCGACGGTGGCTCCACTGATGACACCATCGCAGTGACGCGCACCCTATGCCCCGAAGCCATGATCCTACAGCAGGGCCGACGGGGTAAGGGTGACGCCTTGATTGCCGGGTTCGCTAAGTGCCGTGGCGACATTATAGTCATGCTAGATGCGGACGGTTCAGCCAATCCTGAGGAAATCGAGTACTTCGTAGCGGCCCTGCTCAACGGCGCGGACTTCGCAAAGGGAACGCGGTTCGCGCTAGGCGGCGGAACCGCCGACATCACGTGGTTTCGCCGTCTCGGCAATTCAGGCCTCGTCACGCTGGTTAATTTGCTGTTTGGAACTACCTATACAGACTTGTGCTATGGCCTAAACGCGTTCTGGGCTCGTTGCTTGCCCCACATTGACGTAGACTGCGACGGGTTTGAAGTCGAGACGCAAATGAATCTCCGCATAGCCAAGGCGCGACTCGTCGTTCAGGAGGTCGGTAGTTTCGAGAGCCCACGTCGATATGGCGCCAGCAACCTGCGTACCATTCGCGATGGCCTTCGCGTCCTCCGTGTGATCCTGTCGGAGCGGTGGAGATGGCGCAGCTCTGAGGCAGGCCGTCCGGAGCCTCGGTTGCCACGTTGTGTGCCTCGCGAGAAGTGAGTGGCCCGGTTAGAGACGCTGGCTGGTAGGCCGTACGCGTGGGCCTCCAGGCTGGCTCTTTCCAGCGTGCCGTTTATGCCGCCGAGTGTGCGGCGTCACTTTCTATTTGTGGTCTGTCAACACCGCTTCGGGCACTTCCGCTCGCCACGCACCTTTAGCGAGAAAGTCAACTGGCGCATCCTGCATGACAGGCGGGATATTATCGCGCTCAGCTGCGACAAACTCTGGATGAAAGAGCGGGCTCGGCGGTTGGGCGTGCGTGTCCCGAAACATCTCTGGTCGGGGGTCGATGTCGCAGAGCTGGCCGCGGTTGAATTGCCTGAGCGGTGGGTGCTCAAGGCCAACCACGGATCTGATCGTGTCTATTTCGGGCACGGCCAGGTCCGAGATGTGACTTCACTCCGCGCAGCGACAGCGGGTTGGACAGCGAACTCCCGACCGGCACGGTACGGCGAGTGGGCGTATAGCAAAGCCCGTCCGTTGCTGATCGTCGAAGAAATGCTGGGAGACGGCGACGCTTCGCCGCCAGACTACAAGTTTTTCGTATTCGAGGGCAAGCCGGTCCTGATCGTGATGGAGACAGATCGCTTCTCGGGTCACCGCAGGAGGTTTTACTCTCCCTCCTGGGAACCCCTTGAACTCCAATTGGGGCAGCTGGGCGCATTTACCCATCTCCGGCCGCTGGCAGCGGCTACGCCGAAACCAGCCACGCTGGCAACGATGTTGGCTACGGCAACGGTTCTGGCCGAAGGGTATGAGTTCATGCGCGTCGACCTATACAGCATCCGAGGCGAGGTATATGCCGGGGAGTTGACTCCGTACCCCGGGGGCGGCCTTACCCGGTTTTGGCCACACGCCTTCGACGTCGAGTTAGGCTCGCACTGGCGCCTGCCGGCTGTGTGATCGCCTTCGGTGACCCTCCTTCTTCGCTACCCAGCCCCCAGTCAGCTGACCCTGGGTCAATTTCCACTGCAATGATTGGGACTGCTTCGTCCAAGGTAGTTCAGGAGGCAGTCGTAGTAGGAAAGGGATGGGGTTCGGGGAAGGGTTGGTAGGCCCTCAGGTTCCCTAATAAAAGGAGGAGAGGTGTCTCAGGCATTATTGACAGAGAGGGCAAGCGTCTCGGCCTACGACCCAGTGGTGAAGGAGATACCGCTGCCCGGTATCCGGCTCGGGGAGACCGTGGCCGAGATGGCGGGCGGCGCGGATGCCTTCGTCTTGGTCACGGAGTGGGAGGAGTTCCGCGATCTGCCCTGGGCAGCGCTCGCCGCTACCATGCGGAGGCCCGTGCTAATCGATGGCCGTAACCTGCTTTCACCCGTCGTTCTTGCCGAAGCGGGGTTCACGTATCGCGCGATCGGCCGCTGAAGTGCCCTGGCCTCGTGCCCGGTGCCGGAGCATCCCTCATGCTTGGCCCGAGGGTCGCGGCCGTCAGTGGCGGGCCGAACCCGATGCGGTGGCCCCCGACGCGTCTGGGCCGGTCAAGGCCAGCCCAGGCCACAGCGAGGGCGCCGGGGCTCGCGACAGGAGCAACGGCCTCAGCCGCTAACTCCAAGCCTGAGGTCAGCCGACGATTGCCTCGGCGCACGCTTGCGCATCGAGGAACGCGCGCAGCCGACTCCGCGGGGAGGGCACGTAGTGAGTGAAGTAGCGGACACCCTCAGTTACCGCGCCGAACACCGAGAGGGTGAGCTCCGGCTGCTCCGCCCGGTTCACCGGGTGGAAGTCTTCGGTGAGCGCGATGCTGCCCAGCGCACTACCCCCGTGGCGAAACGGCTGAATCCTTCCCTGCGCGTAGAGGCGTGAGAGCAGGTCGGAGGCGGAGCGATGAACGGTCGGGTCATCAAGGTGACCTCTGACCAGCAAGCCGGCAGGCTCAGTATGGGGAATCCGTAAATGCACCGAACTCAGTTCGGCCGCTCCCGAGCTGCCCTCCCTCAGCGCGGGGGATGGGCCAAACGGCGTCTCGACGACACCCGCGTCCATCAGGGCCAGCAGCTGTTGCGATCTCAGCGCCGGAGGACCGGCCACCAGGCGGGTCACCCTAGTGCGGATGTTGGAGAAGAAGTCGAGATGGGATTCTGGGGTGAGACCGCCGAACTCGACCACCTCACGCATCGGATCCCTCAGGCTCCGAAGGACTTCGTGCGCCGCCTTGACCGGGCTGGTCCCGGCCGGGCGCAAAGCCTCAGTCAGGTCCGCGTCAACCGAATCGTAGACATGGCGCTGGTAATCCGCCGCGGACTGGAACTCCTGGTCTGGGCGGGAGAAGAACAGGTCGGACGGGTCGAAACGGCCATAGGCGCGGGCGAGAACCTCGACCTCTCCGGCGAACTGACCCGCCCCCCAGGCCCGTACCAGCCGCTCGCGAATCTCGGCCGCCCCGGTCGTCCCTCCGGCTAGCCAGGCGGACTGTGAGTAGAACCGCAGCTGCATCTCCGCGAAGATCAGAGGCAGGATCTCTTTGCGGGCGTCCAGGCGGCGAGGCCGCCCGGCACCACTGGCCGGCCCGCGCAGGCTGGCAAGGGCCTTGGGTGTCCAAATGCCCAGCTCGTAGTCGTCGGAGATGTCCACGGCCCCTACGGCCTTGGCGCACTGCGGGAATCCACCCCGGGAGTAGAGGCGGATCCGTGGCTCTCGACCGCTCGGCAGGTAGATCTTGCGGTCTCCGCGATCGGCGAAGCGCCCGCCTCGGCCGATCGTAAGGGCCGTGACCACATCTGTCGCCACCAACCCCATGCCAGCGACGGTGACCGGGGTCCCATCTAGAGCGGCAGCCTCAAAGCGCTGCACCGGGTAGGCGGCTTCGAAGGGGATGCCGCGGTCCTGGTCAGGATGGTCCTCATTCTCGGTGTGCCCTGACGTCAGGACCACATGGTCAACGCGCACCGTCTCCCCCGTGATCAACCGCACCTGCTCGGAGCCATCGCGTTGGCGGACGACGTCCACGGCCGCGCTTCGGTGATGGACGACCTCGACGTTTCCCGGCGCGTCCCTGACCAGTTTGCGATAGAACCACTGCAGGTACTCGCCCATGACCCGCCTCGGAACGAAGTCGTGCTCGGTTATCTCCGGCCCGCGTCCATCGATGCGGCAGGCGTCCCCTTCCCATCGATAGCCCCGGCGGATCAGCCACTCGTAGAAGCCCATCCCGTGGCCGTGATAGGTGGGGTCGTCACCCCAGGGGTACAGGGAAATCTCGCCGCAGGGGGTGTTCATGATCAGATAGTCGGGCTGATCGACCGAGTAGACCCCGGCCCCGGGAGCCGCGGGCTCGATCACGTGGACCCGGACCGTCCTGCCGCTCGATTCCCGCTGGCGGGCGGTCCCGATGATCCGCTCCAGCACGCAGAGTCCCCACGAGCCGAGCCCGACGATGGCCACCTCGGTCGTCCTGGTGGAGAGGGCGGGAGGCGCGGCGGCAGGCCAAGAGATGCCCTCCCCCTCCGCCTCCGCGTCCACCGAGCCTTGGGCAATCTGGTCCCCGGCCGTGGCTGGATCAGCCACCTGAGATTGCACGGCTGGGCCGCGGTTGAGTTCCCCGGAGTCCTCCTCGGTGGGCTTGGTCACCATCTTCACGACCGCTGGTTCCCGGCGACGTCCGCGTTGGCCTGGGTCGCGGCCAGCGCCTGGTCCAGGTCCTCGAGGATGTCGTCGATGTGCTCCAGCCCGATCGACAGGCGGACTGCCTCCGGCCTGACTCCGACCTGGGCCTGCTCCTGGGGTGAGAGCTGACGGTGGGTGGTGGAGGCGGGATGACTGACCAGCGACTTGGCGTCGCCAAGGTTTACCAGCCGCTTGAACAGCTTGACCGAGTCGAAGAACTGCAAGCCGGCCTGGTAGCCGCCGACCACGCCGAAGGTGAGGACCGAAATGGCGTGACCGCCCAGGTAGCGCCGGGAGAGCTCGTAGTACGGGTGGTCCGGGGAGCCGGAGAAACTGACCCACTCGACCCTGGGATCGGCGGCCAGGTACTCGGCCACCCGGCGGGCGTTCTCCTCATGCCTTTCGATTCGAACTGCCAGGGTCTCCAGTCCCTGCAGCAAGAGGAAGGCGTTGAAGGGCGCCAGGGTCGGCCCGAAGTTCCGGAGCCCGATCGTGCGGCAGCGGACGATGTAGGCGGTCTCCGGGAACTGCTCGGCGTAGACCACGCCGTGGAACGCCGGCTCCGGCTCATTAAAAATGGGGAAGCGCTCCGGATAGTCCTGCCAGCGGAACCGACCGCCATCCACGATCGCTCCCCCGAGCGTCGTGCCGTGACCGCCGACAAACTTGGTGAGGGAGTGGACCACTACGTCCGCCCCAAACTCGATCGGTTTGAGCCGGAACGGCGTGGGAATGGTGTTGTCGACAATCAAGGGCACGCCCTTAGCGTGGGCGACCCCCGCGACCGCCTCGATGTCCACCACATTCCCGGCGGGGTTGCCGAAGCTCTCGCAAAAGAGGGCTCGAGTGTTGGCGTCGATGAGAGGGGCCATGGATGCGGCCTGGTCATCGGGCGCGATTCTGACCTCAATCCCATAGGTGGGTAGGACGTGGGAAAAGAGGGTGTAGGTGGCGCCGTAAAGCTGCGGCGCGCTGACGATGTTGCATCCCTGGGATGCGACGTTGAGGATTGAGTGCACCACCGCGGCCGAACCCGAGCTGAGGGTGAGCGCGCCAACCCCACCTTCGAGCGCCGAGATCCGCTGTTCCAGGACGTCGTTGGTGGGGTTGTTGATCCGGTTGTAGTGGAACCCCGGCGTCTCCAAGTCGAAGACCGCGCCCGCGTGCCGGGCATCGACAAAATCGTGGGCCACCGTCTGGTAGATGGGTACGGCCACGGCCCGGGTGCCGTCGGGGACGTAGCCACCGTGGATCGCGATGGTCTCGTCACGCATGAACGCTCGCTCCGTCGAGCGTCACCGCCAGCTCCGCACCGGCGGCAGGAGCCGTCACCGGGCCAGAATCACTCAACGTCGACGCCGCACTGGGCTCCGGTCCGCGGCCGGAGCCCAGCGCGGCCCTCCGGCGCGCGACCACCTGGCCAAGCCAATTGCCATAGAGCCGCTCCGCGGCGGGACGCCAGCTGGGCCAGATATGAGGCTCGAGGGCCTCCGCCGGAAAGGCGTCAATGCCCGCGGGGTTGCGACCCCGAGTGCTGGGTAGGCTGGCGAACTCGTCGAGGAGGCGGAGGCCGACGTCGTCGAGGTATTCCTCAGGGACAGGGGGGTACGTCGCTCGGTCACCGTGGAGATAGCGCCGGACATCTCGCCGATGCTCCCGAAGGAGCGAGTTAGGGGAATACTCCGGGTGGCCCTGAAACAGCAGAAAGTGGGCCTGTGAGCGAGTCACCTCGACAGCGGTCCAGGCCTCACCCGAGGACAGCACTGGCCGGTATCCGCGGGATTCCAAGAGCGAAGTGGCGATGTCATTAGAACGCGAATGGGGGATCCGGATCGAAGCAGGGATCCCCTCGGCGAGAGGACTGGAACCTTGGCGGTCGGTCTCGAAGACACCTGAGAGCTTTTTCGGCAGCCGCGTCCGCTCCACCCCGTCGAAGAGCTTGACCGCCGCATGCGCCGCCAGGCAGGAGAGCAAGACCGAGGGAACGGCTTCCCGGGCCCAGAGGATCAGCGCCGATAGGCTCGGCCAGAACGCCTCCTCCTCGAGGTACGCCGCCCTCGGCTCGGTGCCGGTCACGATCAGCGCGTCCACCTGGCTGCCAATCAGGGCGTCAATCTCTAGATAGGACCGGGCGATGCGTCCCCTGACGGCTGGTCCGCGGGGCACCCCCCGGATCCAAAAGCGCCTCACTCGCAAGGGGACAGCAAGTTGCGCAGAGACCGCCGAGAAAAGTCCCAGAAACTGCTCCTCGGTGTCCAAGAACGCCGTGTCGGGCATGAGGTTGACGAAGGCGATCTCCACCGGTGCCAGTGCCGATCCGGCACCCTGACGGTCGCCACGCTCCAGCTCCAAGGTCGTAGCGCCGGTCCGCCCAGCGCCCAGCCAGAGCTCCGATGGCGCGGAAGCTCGGGCTGTCAATCCAGCCAATTCTTCGGGCGCGGTCAGCCTCGCCTTCCCCCCCTTCGGCGTCTCCGACATCCTCTCCACCCAGTTCCAAGTCGTGGGGAATTCCAAAAGGGGCCGTGGTCAAGGCGCCCACAAGCTACCTTTGCCCCAAAAAGCGCCGCCTGCCGCCTCCTTCCGCCCTCTCATTTATGGCACCCTCCTGTCCGAGGCGCATCTGCAAAATTGAGGATCTCGGGGCAGACGGACCTGCCACCCGCCCTACGGGAGCCCGGCCCTCCGGCTCCCGAAGCGGAAAACCCGGACAGCCCCAGGAGCCGGCGTCAGGCGACGGGGCGGCGCGCGGGCGGGTCAGGCTGGCTCAGGGGCCGCCTCGTCCATCCTTCGGAAACCCTGGGGCACCGGCCCGCGCCACGCCTCCGGATGCAGGATCTTGGCCAGCATCTCGATGCCGTCCACCACCCGGGGACCGGGCCGGTTGAAGTACCAGGAGCCGTCCACGGCGTAGACCTGGCCAGCCACGACCGCCGGCAGCTGGTCCCAGCCCTTGAGGCCGCTCAGAAGCTTGGCCTGCGCCGCGCTCTCGTCAAGACGGTAGCCGCAGGGCATGCTGATGATCACCTCCGGCTGGGCCGCGATCAGATCCGCGGGGGTGGTCACCCGAGAGCGGGCGCCCGACTCTCCCAGCACGTCGATGCCGCCGGCGGCGTCCACCTGGTCGGGGACCCAGTGCCCGGCCACCATCAGGGGGTCGAGCCACTCCAGGCAGACGACCCGGCGCCGCTCCTTGCCGGCAACCGCGCCCCGCACCGCGTCCAGCCTAGCCCAGAGCCCCCGCACCAGCTCCGCCGCCCGCTCTCTGGCCCCGGTGACCTGGCCCACGTCCGCGATGGAGCGCAACACGTCAGCCAGGTTGCGGGGCTCCAAGGACAGGACCGTGGGCCGGCCGGGAAGCACCTTGGCGGCGTCCAGCACCTGGCGGTAGGCGACCGCGCAGACCTCGCAGAGCTCCTGGGTGAGGATCACGTCCGGGCGGGCGCGCCGCAGCCCCTCCTGGTCCAGGGCGTAGAGGCTGCTGCCCTGGTGCAGGGCCGCCTTCACATGGCGGTCGACGTCGGATGGAGTGGCCCCCTCCAGGTGGAGCTGGCTGCGCGTCATCACCGTCTTGTAGGCGGCCTGGGGCGGGAAGTCGCACTCGTGGGTGACCCCCACCAGACTCTGCCCCAAGCCGAGCGCGAAGCAGATCTCGGTGGCGCTCGGCAGCAGGGAGACGATCCTCACCTGGCGGCTAGGCCTCCGCGGCCACCGCGTCTTCGGGCGGCGCTCCCTCCAGCCCGGCCGAGGCGGGCACCAAGGTCATGGCGAGGATGGGGACCTCGCTGCGGGTGGCCCAGGCGCCCACCCTCGACTCGTGGGAGAAGACCACCACCTGTGCGGTGTTGGAGAGCTCCCGAAGGGTGTCCAAGAGGGCGATGCAGCGGGCGTCGTCCGCGCTGACACTCGGGTCGTCGAAGAAGAGCGGGACCGGCTCCCCCTTAGGCGAGAGAGCCTTGGCCAGCACCGTCCTCAGCGCCACGTAGATCTGTTCCCTCGTGCCCTGGGAGAGGTCGCCGACCCGGATCTGCGATCCGGAGTCCTGCGCCGAGACGTGCATCGAGAGGTCGGCGGGATCGACCCAGGCGTGCTGGTAGCGCTGGCCGGTGATGGCGGGCAGCCAGCCCCTCAGCCCCTCCGCCAGGAGCGGGGCCAGATCCCGGTGGATCAGCCCCTCGGCTCGCTGCAGCTCGCTGATGGCTAGCTTGACCGCCTCCTCGGCTCTGGTGAGCTGGGCCACCCCGTCGCTCAGCTCCGCGACCTCCTCCTCCAGCGAGGCCACGTCCCCCGCCTCCTTCAGCTGCTCCTCCAGGCGGCCCTGCAACGGCAGCAGCCGACCGCGGACCTCGTCGCGCCGGCTGACCGATCCATCGTATTCACGGCGCAGCTCCTCCGAGGGCACCTTGGAGTCCGCCTGGGCCGCCGCGGGCTCCGTGAGCCGCTCGTCCGCGGGGATCTCCTGGCTGAGTTGCTCGGCGCGCTTGTTGAGCGCCTTGAGCTCCCGCCCGGCCAGGCGTTCGGTGCGGCGGGCCTGGAGCCCACTCCGGAGCCGGGTGGCATCCTCGGCCTGGTCCAGAAGATGCAGCCGCGCGCTCAGCTCGGTCGCGAGCTGGTGGGGATCGTTGCCGCTGATCCCCACCCGCTTGGCGCGGGAGGTGAGCTCCTGGCGAAACCGCTCGGCAGTGGCGGTCCCGGAGGCGCGTTCCTGGAGCGCCGCCTGGGCGCTGGGGAGCTGCTCCGCCAGCTGCTTGAGGTGGTCCACCTCCACGTTGCCGATTCCCAGTTCCGCGAGCCGCTTGTGGGCCTGGGAGCGCTCCGCCTCCACCTTCTCTCGGCCGGCCACCGCCCGGACCAGGTCGGGATCCTGGATGCGGGACGCTCTTCGCAGCTGTCCCACCGAGGTGAATCCCCCCACCGCCAGCAAGAGCCGCAGGCGCCGCTGCAGGCTGTAGAAGGCGGTTGCGGTCACGACCAGCAGGACTAGCCCCCCGGCCGCGATGGGGATCCCGGACGAGCCGCCGTGCAGCAAGCCGAACGCGATCAGGACCACCCCGGCAACCCCACCGACCAGGGCCAGCAGGTCGGAGCTCCAGCGCTGCCTCGCGATCCGACGGTCGTCCAAAAGGTCCAGCCGGCCCGGGAGGTCGGAACGGGGCGGCAGCTCGGGTAGGGGCTGCTCCAGCGCCCCGACCAGGAAGGCCAGCTCGCTCGGGGCGGACTGCTGGGAGAGCCGCCCCAGCTCCTGGTCGAGAAGGGGGAGCGCCGCCACCTCGGCCTCGGCCTCCTGCCACTGCTGGGCCAGCCCGCGAGCCCCGGTGGCGGCGTCCCGGATGGTGGCTGGGTCCTTGGGCAAGCGCAGCTCGGGGGTCGCCTCCAGCGCCTGGTCGATCTCCGCGACCGCGCCGAGGTCCTGCTGGATCTCGGCCAGCTCGGCGGTCTTCCAGGCCAGCTCCTTGGCCCTGGTGGCGGCCTCCACCTCGGCCAGCTCGGAGCGGAGAGTCTTCTGCTCGGCGAGATCCTCGGCCAGCTGGCGGTGGAGATCCAACAACTGGGCCAGCTTGATCTGCGCTGTCTCCAGCTGCTTGGGCATTTGCGATTTGTCGAGGGGCTTGGTGGTGGTGCGGTCGCCGCGGATGTGCTCCTGGCGCCAGTGCTGCAGGCGATCGATCGCGGCCCTCGCCGTACTGTCGCTGCCGGAGGTGGAACTGGCCCGCTGCAGGTCCTCCTGGAGCGAGGCACCGGTGAGGCTGAGGATCTGGTCCTGAGCCACCGTCGAGACCGCCAGGAACGCGTCCCGGCTCATTCCCAGCGCGACCGAGACGTCGACGGTGCGGCCCCGGCGGAACTTCTCGGTCACCTCGCCCCCTTTGACGAGGTCGAAGACGTGGGCGCTGTCGGGTTGGTCCAGGTCGCGCACGAAGCGGTACCGGCCGCCGTCCAGCTCGACCTCCGCCTCCACCGCGAACGGCCCCCCCCGCCAGGGGCGGAAGTGGCGCAGCACCTCCTCGGTGTCCTTGGGCATCCGGCCCCGATTGGGCAGGTCGACCCCACAGAGCGCCACCCGAATGGCGGTGTGGAGAGTGCTCTTGCCTGATTCGTTGGGTCCCCCCACGACGGTCAGCTTTTCGTCCAGCTTGAAGCGGCCGCTCAGGGCTCCGAAGCCCTGCAGCGTGACCGACAGCACCCTCACCGGGGGCTCCTCGTCCCGGCGTCAGGTCCCGTCACAGGATCGCCGGCTCCTCACCGCGCAGCGCTTCCACCCCCGCCCGGAGGGCGGACTGCACCAGCTCTGACTCGAAGTCGGGCCGTTCCATTAATCCCCTCACGAACTGGCCCCGGATGTCCGGAGCCTGGCTGAGCTGCTCCAGGTCCAGAGCGGGCCGGACCGAGAAGACGACATCGACACAGCGGTCCCCCTCGCGCAGCCGCCTGACCAGCTCGGTGGGACCAACCTGCACTCCCAGCGCCAGCTCGCCGACCAGGCGGACCCTGGTGCCGGTGTCGGCCCCCTCGGGCAAGGCCTCTACGACGCGCTGGATGAGGGCCTCGGAGTGCTGGCAGCCGGTGACGTCCACCTCCAGATCGCTGAGGGTGAAGGTGTTGACCGGGTGGATCTTGACGCTGGGGGTATTCGGCCCGAAGTCCACCTCGGCGGCGCCTCTCACGCCGAGCTCGCCAAATGTCAGCGGCTCCGGGTTGCCCGGGTAGACCAGGTGCTCGGTGGTCCGGGGAGTGTGAAAGTGACCCAAGAGGCCGAAGTGGAAGCCGGCCTTGGCGATCTCGGCCTCTTGGAACGGCGCATGGTCCTCCTTGCCCTCCTCCTGCATCGGCAGCTGGCCCCGCTCCGAACCGTGAAAGAGCGCCACCGCCGGCAGACCGTCGGGGACCCGGAACCCTTCCAAGAGGTTGCGAGTCCCCTTGGGCTTGCCGTGGGCGATCCCGAAGATCCGGTGGCCGGCGACCTCCACCGGATCGAACTGGTTGCTGGCGAAAATCCGCACGTTGTCCGGCCAGGCCTGGGTGGCGTACAGCGAGGCGGCGTGCCAGTAGTCGTGGTTGCCAGGCGCGATCAGCACCGGAAAGGGCAACTGCCCCAGCTGCTCCGCCAAAAACTTGGCCGTGTCCTGGCGGGAATGGAGATCCTCGTAGAGGTCGCCCCCGATGGTGAGGGCGTCCACTTTGAGTTCGGCGGCGAGCTTGACCACGTTCTGGAAGGTCCGCCGCAAGGCCGCCCGGCGACGCTGGGCCGGCCTCTGGCCCAGGCCTCGAAAGACGGCGTCGAGGTGCACATCGGCGCAATGCAGGAGTCTCACCAGGTGCAATATGCACCATTGGCCGCCCCACGGTCACGCCAGCCAAACGGGCAGGGCACGTAAACTCGCGCTTGTGCCACCGATTCTGCCGCCCGGGCCTGTGGATCAGGCTGAACGGGTCGTGCTCCGGAAGATCAACCGTCGAGCTCCCGGGTTCATCACCCACTTTGTGCGTTCCCGGCTGATCGGGCACCAGGTGGAGGTCGGCGAGCGGATCCTGGTCTTCCAGGTGGCGTTCAC
>CABDZP010000092.1_pt1 | contig 14757 bp, 13 predicted proteins | sample 3132201 | NCBI WGS metagenome assembly CABDZP01 (sample SAMEA5534340, study PRJEB31848) | metagenome | biome: tundra; feature: field; material: soil | place: USA | collected 2013-05 | depth 0.45 m | reverse complement strand
TCGCCCCAGATCACCGCGGTACGTTCGGCGTAGCGCGAGAAGACCTCACGGAAGACCTCGTCCATGGTCCGGTCCTGCCAGTATCCAGCCGCCCGGTAGCGCTCCTGGAACGCCTCTGGGAAGGGCACAACTCCGTCGAGAGGCATCAGTACCTGACTCTCCCATCCCTATTGGGCCGGTCCAACCGAGCCCCAGCTTCATCGACCAGCCCGAAGGCCGATTATCAGAGGATAGGATACCTACTCAGGTAGGTGGCTTACCGTGTCGAGTCAGCCGGTCAGGCCCGGCAGCTCTTCGCTGCCATCCTCGGCGGCGAAGTCGGTCAAGCCGACCAGGCCGGGCCCGTACTGCTCCTCCAACTCGGTGGGGAAGTCCGCATAGATCCGCTGCACGAAGAGATCGTGACGGATGTAGGTCTTGACCAGGCTGGCCAGGAGCGGACTGTCGGCGTAGAAGCCGTCGTCCGGCCGCCCCTTGCGCGCCAGGACCCACAGCCCCCAGCGCGAATCCACCACCACCGCCAGATGACGGACGTCGCGCGAGGCGTAGAGGGTGCCATCGGTGCTGGCATGCCTGACCACTCGACCCGGCGGCGCGGGGAATGGCAGCGCCCCAAAGTGCACCAGCACGAACTCGACCCCACGGGCTGCCGCCTGCTCGACGGCCTTCGCAAGTGGCTTGAGCTCGTCGCGCCGAGCATGGAGGTACACCCGGGTGGAGGCCCCCTCGATGGCCTCCCGGGCGCGCTCGAGGCCGGCGGTGATGCTCTGAAGGTGCTTCACCGCGAGGCCGGTCGCATCGTCGGCTCGTACGGGCAGGAAGTCCAGGCTGCTGCGCGCTCGCTCCAAACGGCGCCGGAAGTCGCGCTCGAGCCGGCTCAGCAGCTCCTGGGGTGCCACCGCGACATAACGCGCCGGTCGGTCGTTAATCTGCACGGCAGCCCCGCGCTCCACCAGGCGATGGAGGGTTTCGTACACCTTGGGCTGGGGCACCCCGGTGCCGTTGGAGATGCGATAACCGGTGCCGCCGCCGGCCAGCAGCAGGCCTACGTAGGTGCGCGCCTCGTAGGTGGAGAAGCCCAAACGGACCAATTCGTCGGCCACCATCCGATGCTCACTGGATTCGCTGGTCATCGCTCTCGGCTCCTGTGGTGTCGCACGGCCCCCACACCTGGCGCGCTGAGAGCTGCATCAGGCCGAAGGGCCGCCGCGCCCTCCCTACGACGGACAGTACTATCATAGGCGCTAGTGCTGTTACTTCGGCGTACCTGCGTCTGTTGGCGCTCGCTTACCGGGTCGAGGGGGTGACATCGTGATCATTGACGCCTACGCGCACGTGTTCCCCGAGCCGCTGGTCGCCGCGGTCGGTGAGGTCCGCACGGGCCCTGAGCTGCAGGGCCTCAAAGAGCAGACTGCGTACCTGCGAGATCCGGCCCCGAGGGTCACCTACATGGATCAGCACGGCTTCGATATCCAGGTGCTGGTGCTCGCCCGGCCACCCGTCTGGCTGGGGATGGAGCGGGAGGACATCCACCGACTCACCGTGGTGGCCAACGACTCCATTGCGGAGTTCGTCTCATTCCGGCCGGACCGCTTCATCGGGGTCGGTGTGCTGCCGGTAGTCGACGAGTTCATGATGTCGGAGCTGGAGCGGCTCCACTCCAAGCTGGGGCTGCGGGGTGTGCTGATCTTCTCCAACATCGAGGGGAAGCCGGTTGACGATGAGTCCATGTGGCCCTTGTACGAGCGGGCCAGTGCCCTCGACCTGCCGATCTGGATTCACCCCCAGCACGCCCCCCTGCACCCCTGGATCCGTCGCGATCTGCTGGATCGCATGGTGGCGTGGCCCTTTGACACCACCCTGGCGATGATCCGCCTGGTGCTGGGCGGAGTTATGGACCGCTATCCCAACCTCAAGGTTGTGACCCACCACATGGGTGGCATGGTTCCTTACTACGCCAAGCGGATCGAGGCCTTCGCGGACCAGATGGTGGCTGAGTACACCCGTCTGGGCATGGCGGACCAGAGCCCTCGTCTGACCACCCCGGTGATCGACCAGTTGCAGCGCTTCTACAACGACACCGTCAGCAATGGCTCTCCCGCCGCCTTGAGATGTGCGCTCGAGTTCTTCGGCTCGGAGCACATTCTCTTCGGGACCGACTTTCCCTTCGGGCCGCAGCGAGGCGAGCTGTGGCCGGTGGAAGAGCTGGAGACGGTCCAGCAGGCCGACATTCCCGAGGCGGACAAAGAGAACATCCTGTGCCACAACGCGCAGCGGCTGCTCCACCTTTCCCCCACCTCCTGACGTCCTGAACCTCTAGGGGGCGCTGGGTCAGGATCCCTTGGCGGTGCGGAACTTGGCCAGCGGCAGCGGGCCAAGAGTGGGCGGAAGTTCACCACCGGAGAGGAACGTCCCCAAATAGTTCCCCGCTGTGATCGGCAGCAGCAGCTGAGACGGGTGCTGCTCACTGTGGTGCACCTGGATGCGGGCCGCTACGGAACGCTGCAGGTGCCCATAGCCGGCCCCGCGGATCGAGTCCGGAGGAGCTTCGTCGTCGGCCACCTTGATGCGCAGACCGATCCGCTCCCCGGGCCGCAGCCGGCGGGCTCCCGGAGCCAGAGGGATCCGCAGCGCGACAACCTCACCGGGGTTCAGCGGCCGGCGCTCGTTGAGGGCGGGGTGCGGCTGCCAGGGTCGGGAACGGGACTCGTCCAGGGCTCTAGAGCTGGCCCTCAGCCAGCCCCGGGTCAGCTCCTCTTCGGTGCCGTCCTCCCCGCGGCAGAAAACCGAGGCCATCACCAGCGCGTCGGTGTCGGTGGAGCTGAGGTGGAGCTCCAGCACCATGGGGCCCAGGACCTCAGTCTCCTCGACCAGGCGCGGGCTCACGAACACGGCTTCGCCGTGGCCGAAGGGAGAGTCCTCAAAGGTGGTGGCGTGCTCTCCGGGCCAGAGCTCGTGCTCGCTGAGAAGCCCGCCCTCGTGCAGCATGAAGGGCGTCCACCTGGTCTCCGGCAGCGGCCAGGTGGACGCCGTCCGCCAGGTGCCGGCCCCGGGCAGAAAGAGCCGGATAGGTGGCTCATCCATGAAACCGGTGTCGTTGCCCAGGAGCCAGTGATCGAACCAGCGCAACGCCTCCCAGTGCATCTGGTAGAACGGGCGGTCCAGGTAGAGGGCCGGGCCGATGAGCAGCTTCTTGGGTCCCTGCCAGTTCTCCCAGCTGCGGAACGCTCCCGGTAGGTGGAGTCCAAAAAGACCCCAGCACGCCCCCAGGTAGGCGGGCACCTCGGTGTTCCGATAGTCGACCCGGCGCTCCTCGTGGAAGGGGCCGTCGAGGGGCTGCAGCACGATGTCGGCGACCAGAGCGTCCGCCCCTTCTGGCGACCGCAAGGCCTGCACCAGCCCGGGCACCTCCGCGATCTCCTCGTCGGCGAGGGCGGCCGCGATCGCCTCCCGGAAGGCTTGTTCGCCGTGCTGCTGGAGATACCAGCTTTGGTAGCGGAGGGCATCGAACTTGTCCTTCCACTGGAGCAGGAAGCGATGGGAGAGGACGCCGCCGTGGTACCACATGTCGCGGAAGAAATCGGTGAGTCCAAACGGGGCGAAGATGGCACGCAGCGAGGGGGGTTGCAGCATCGCCACATGAATCTGGATGGACGCAAAGTAGGAGATGCCGAACATTCCCACCTTGCCATTGCACCACGGCTGCGCCGCCAGCCACTCGATGGCCTCGGCGCCATCCTGGACCTCGCGCGGCCCCATGAGCTGGAACTCGCCGGTCGAGGCTCCGGTGCCGCGGACGTTGAAGATGCCATGCGCATAGCCGCGCCGGGCGAAGAACTCGGGATCGCCGGCTTCGATCCAACCCCGCTGGTAACTGAACCCCGTTGGTCGGATCGGCGCCGTCTGGTACTCGTTGTTGTAGGGGTGCATGCTCAAGAGCACTGGCACCGGGTCGTCAGTGTCCGGTCGGAACATGGTCCCGACCAGACGATTGCCGTCGCTGAGCGGGATCCGAAAGTCGCGCTCCTGACGCACCCCGAAGGTTCGTGGCGAGGTCTGCCAGTCCGTTCCGAACATCACCTGACCTCCATCTTCCAGCCTATGGGCGGATCTGGGCCACCGGCACAACCACTACCTCGACCCGGTTCTTCGACAACGCCTCCTCCACCGCACCCGCGGCATCTTGCGCAGTGTGCGCGAGTACCCCGTGGGCTCCGTAAGAGCGCGCGGCCGCGAGGTGATCGATCCCCGGCAACTCCGTCCCAGGGTGGAGGCGCGGATCCCTTGGTACTGAGAGCAGGTTTTCGATGGCCCGCTTGACCGCCAGGTAGCCGCCGTTGTCAAGCACGACAACCACCACCGGGACATCCTGAGCGCACGCTGTCCAGAGCGCTTGAATTGAGAAATGGAGGCTCCCATCACCCACCAGCAGCACGACGGGGCGGTCCGGGCGGGCCAGCTTGGCCCCGACCGCGGCCGGCAGCCCCCAACCCAGTGACCCGCCGGTACTGCGCCAGATCTCTCCCGCCTCGGGGACTCGGCCGTGGCGGAAGGCGGTGCGCGAGGCACGGACCGCCTCGTCGACCAGGATGATGCCCTTCGGCATGACCCGGCTGAGCTCTGATACCACGTCCGCCACGGCGGCCGGCCGCCCGTCCCGGGCCGCGGCCAGCTCCTGGGAGATGGCCGCCGTCCGCGCCTCCCGCAAGTGGGCCAGGGAAAGCTCGCGGGCCTCACGGGCGGCTTGGCCCGGGGCGCTGCGGCACTCGCGCAGCAGTCCTTCCAGCACCGCCTGGGGCTCGCCCACCACTCCGAGGTCGGTGGGCAGCCGGCGTCCCAACTGCGCCGGGTTGGGATGGATGTGGATCAGCGTCGCACCAGGTGGCAGCCGCGGCCGCAATCGGTTCGAGAAAGGGAAGAAGACCCGACCACCCACGGCGAGGACCAGGTCGCACCCCTCGAGCACTGCGGGATCCTCTCCATAGAAACCCAGGTAGTGCGGGTCCGCAGTTGGGTAGGAGAAAGCGGCCAGGTCGGTGAGCTCGGCAGCCACCACCGCCAGGCCTACCTCGGCGGCCAGTTCCGCTGCCGCCCTGGCAGCGGAGGCGGCCTCGGTCCCCAGCACCATGACCGGCTGCCGGGCGGCCAGCAGGCGTTCCGCGACCGCGGCCAGGTCGTCATGGACTGGCTCTGGTGCCCTGGAGAGCGAGCGCAGCGAGGGGAGCGATTGAGCGTCAAAAGGGGTGCCGAGCTGAGCCTCCAGCAGATCCTCTGGCACCGCCAGGTAGGCGGGCCCCCTCGGAGCGGCGGTGGCCGCCAAGAGGGCCCGCGACAAGTCTGCCGCCACCTCTTCAGCCGTCAGGCTCTGCCAGGAGCTCTTGGTGAAGGGCCGCAGCAGGGAGGGCAGGTCAGGGAAGGCGCAGAAGCCGTCCTCCGAGAGCACGAACCGGTCCTTGTGCCCGGCGGTCATGACCACCGGGACTCCATCCCGAGCGGAGTTGAAGAGCTGGCTCATCCCGTTCATGGTGCCCACCGAGGTGTGCAGCCCGACGACGCCGGGCTTCCCCGATGCCCGCGCATATCCGTCAGCCATGGCCACCGCGACGCCCTCGTGCAGAGCGAGCACATAGCGGATGCCACCGTCCGCACGAAGCGCCTCTAGGAGGGGAGCCTCCGTCGATCCCGGCAGGCCGAAGAACGTGTCCACGCCCCACGCTCGGAGCGTGGCGACGAAGGCTTCGGCCCCGTTCACTGGCTCAGGCCGCGTCCCGCCGCGGCTTGGGCGGCCGCCCGCCCCAGGAAGATCTCGCGCATGTTCGGATCCTGCAACACCTGGGCGGCCGGCGCAGAGACCTCCACCCGGCCCCGCACCATAAGGTAGGCCCAGTCGGCAACTTCCAAGGCGGCCACCGCTTTCTGCTCGACCAGCAAGACCGACTTGCCCAGCGCGCTGAGCGGCCGTACCTGCTCGTGCAGCACCACGCGGGACAGCTCGGGGGTGAGGTTGGCCGTGGGCTCGTCCAGCACCAGCACCTTGGGGTCAAGCATCAGGACCCGGGCGATCGCGGTCATCTTCCGCTCCCCGCCGCTCAGTGTCTCCGCGTATCTATTGAGGTTGGCTTTGAGGTGAGGGAAGACCTCCAGGACCCGTTCGATCCGTCGCTGCCGCTCGGCCCGGTTGAACAGGTAACCGCCCATCTCCAAATTCTCAATCACCTTGAGGGAGTCGAAGACGTCGTCCAGCTGAGGCACGTAGCCGATTCCCAGCCGGGCCAACTTCTCCAGCGGTACGCCGGTCACGTCCCGGCCCTCCAGGAAAACCTTTCCGGACATGACTCGGGCGATCCCCAGCATGGCTTTGAGAAGGGTGCTCTTGCCGGCGCCGTTGGGCCCCGCCACCGCCACCACCTTGCCGGTCGGCACCTCCAGGCTCACCCCATCGACGACGGTGATGTCGCCGTACCCGGCGACCAGGTCGCGGATCGCCAGCGCCGGCGCGATGTCTGCGTTGCTAACCGACGACATAGGCGTCCTGGACCTCGCGCCTGGTCCGCAACTCCGACATCTCTCCGCGGGCGAGGATCCGGCCCCAGGCCATGACCACGACGTCCGCGCAGATCCGCTCCACCGTGTCGAGCTCGTGCTCGATCAGGATCAGGGTGAGGCCCTGGTCCCTCAGGGACACGAAGACGTCCTCCAGCTGGTGGGTCAACCGGGGGTTAAGACCAGCCATGGGCTCGTCGAGCAGCAGCAGCTTGGGCTGCATCATCAGCGCCCGCATGATCTCCACCGCCCGACGTTGCCCGCCACTCAGGTTGCGCGCCCGCTCGTTGGCCTTATCGGCCATCCCGAAGGTCGTCATCATCGTGTAGGCACGCTCGACGAGCTCCTCCTCCTGGCGGCCCCAGTAGCGTCGGCCCGCCAGCAGTCCCAGGGGGGTGAGGGCCCGCTGCCCGGGGGCGGCCACCATGAGGTTCTCCAGAGCGGTCAAGCCGTCGAACACCCGTGCAATCTGGAAGGTGCGCACCAGCCCACGCTGGGCCCGTCGATGCATCGGCTCCGAGGTGACGTCGCGGCCATCGTAGTGAATCCGGCCTGAGGTTGGTGGCACGAACCCGCTGATCACACTGAGGGCTGTGGACTTGCCAGCGCCGTTGGGTCCGATGATCCCTGTGATGGTCTGAGGCTCCACCCCAAACGACACCCCGTCCACCGCGCGCACACCGCCGTAATGCTTGACCAGGTCGGTAACTTGCAGTAGCGGGATGGTCCCACGCCCAGCGTCAAGTCTCGCCCCTCCAGTCACCGGGGTGGACCCAGGATCCACCATCGCCTCGCGTCCCTGCCCCGCACTCAAGACGGCAGCGAAGTGACCGGTCCCGTTCCGGACTCTCCGGAAGCCTCCGCCCCGGTCGCTCTGCGCAATCGATAGAAGGGACGCCGCTCTCGGAAGATCCCTTGCGGACGAACCCAGAGGAAGGTGATGGTCAGCCCGCCCAGAACCATCCACCCCAGCGCCTCGGTTAGGCCGGTGTTAGACCGGATCTGGGGAAGGAACTGGACCCCCTGGAGGAGCAGCACCGCGATCACAAAGGTGCCCAGGCTGACCCCAAAGTCATTGCCCATCCCGCCCACGATGATGGCGGTCAGCAAGGCGAAGGTCTCCACATACGCCCAGGCGCCCGGCGACCAGCCGCCGATGAACGCCACCAGCAGCGCCCCGCTCACTCCCCCGAAGGCGCCTCCCACCGCCTGGCTGACCAGGCGCAGCCGGACCACGCTGAGCCCCATCGCCGCGGCGGCGTGCTCGTCATCGCGCATCGCCCGCAGCCTCCGGCCCATGGGGCCGCCGGTGAACCGCCGCATCACCAGGTAGCCGACCAAGCAGGCGAAGGCCACCATTGCCACATAGACCCAGTCGCTGAACGATGGGTCCAGCGAGGCGAAGGGGTTGGGTATCAGACTCAGTCCCGCCAGGCCGTTGAAGAATCCGGCGTCCGCCCCCACCACCGTGGCGGCCATCAGCGAGATGACCAGCATCACCATGGCCTGATAGTCCTGGCGAATGCGCTTCAGTCCGGTCACCCCGATCAGAACCCCCACCACCGCTCCCGCGACAGCGGCAGCCAGGACGGCCACGAAGAAGGGCATCTGCAGGCCTAGCACGTACTGCTGAAACCCGCTGTTGCCAGTGTCCGGACCCAGGGTCAAGGTGGCGTAGGTGTACGCACCCGCCGCGACCACGACGATGTAGGCGAGATTGGCAACTCCGCAGATGCCGAACTCCAAGTTCAGGCCCCAGGCGGCCAACAGATCGGTCCCCAGGTAAACCAAGAGGACGACTACGTAGAACTCAATGCCGCTAATGGGCGCACCTCCTTGTCAACTCGCCTGCCGCCGCCATTCAGGCGAGCAGCTTGCGGGAGGACCAGTAGGCTCCGAAGAGGCCCCTCGGCCGCACCAGCAGAACGATGATCAGGATCGCGAAGGCAACCACGTTCTCGTAGGCCGGATCCCAGTAGGCCGCCGAGACCTGGCTGACGATTCCCACCACGAGGCCGCCGGCCATGGCCCCGTACGGCTGTCCTACCCCGCCGAGGACCGCAGCGGCGATCATCGGAATCAGGAACAACGCGCCGAGGGTGAAGTCGAAGGACTCGATGGTGATCGCCAGGCCAATCCCGGCCAGCCCGCAGAGGGTGCCGGAGAGGAACCAGGCGATATCGCTGACGCGACTGGTGGCGATTCCACAACTTCGAGCCAGGGTGCGGTTCGCCGAGGTCGCTCGCATGGCCCGTCCCAGCTGGGTTCTGGTCAGGAGCACGTGCAGGCCGCCCATCAGGACCAAGGTCGTCAGGATGATGACCACCTGAGCCGTGGTCAGGGTCCAGCCCAGGAAGTGCAGGGTGGCTCCCCCGAAGTTTCCGTAGGACTGGGTAGAAGGCCCCGCAATCGCCACGATCACGTACTGCAGCACGATTCCCGCTGAGACGGTGACGATGATGAGCCCGAAGGGCGGCATTCCTCGACGTACCAGCGGAGCCAAGAGGGAGCGGTTGAGGGCCACTGAAGCGATGCCGATGATGAGCCCGCCAAGCGCCATGACCAGCCAGATGTTCAGTCCAAAACTCAGTAGGACGAGGCCCAAGAAGGCGGCCAGGGTCATCATTGATCCGTAGGTGATGTTGAGGATGTTGCTGATCCCGAACTGCATGGTGAAGCCGACCGCCCCCAGGGCCAGAACGGCGCCGGAGGCCACCCCGAACCCGATCGACTCGATCAGAAGATGCACACCTGACTCCTGCTCACGACTCTCGCGGGGAGCCGCGGGGCCGCCGGGAGGTTACCCCAGCGACCCCGCGCTCCTGCACTGCCGACGTTACCCCAAGAGGTGGGAGACTTCGGCCCCCGAGATGATGCCCACCCGACGGGCGGTCGCTCCCGGGGTGAAGACGTTGACCGCGAACTCGCCGGAGAAGTTGTGGTACTTATTGAACGTGACCGGGCCGGTGACCCCGACGTACTGGATCTTCTTGCCCTTGGCTAGAGCCTTCTTCCCCTCGGCGAAGGTGTGGACCACCACCGCACCGGCCTTCTTGGAAACCACCTGGGGGATGAAGGAGTTGTAGGCCCGGCCGGAGATGCTCTTGGCCATGAGCATGGCCAGGGCCATGATGTTCATGCCGTCGTAGGCGGAGCCAGGCGGCCCCACGGTGGTGATTACGTCGGCGATCTTGTGGGTCCGCGGGTCCGCCTTCATCGCGCCCTTATAGGCGGCGAAGGCGGGCGTGGTGTTGCTGAAGTACGAGCCAACCAGGTACGTGTGGTTGAAGATGTAACCGGACCCGACCGCCTTCGACACCGCGGTGAGGAAGTCCGGGGTCAGGGAGTCGGTGGACGTGATCATGGGTGGGATCTGTCCGTTGTTGAGCTGCGAATAGTTGGCAAGGAAGGTAGCTGCGGTCTGGGGGTCTCCTGAGAACAGCAGCGCCTGGGGATGACCACTGATGACCGTCGAGACCACGCTCGAGTAGGAGGTGGCGTCCGCCGGGATGGTCTTGTTGATGGTGATCTTGCCACCCAGCTTGGGCATGGATGTCAGGATCCCCGGGAGGTTCCCCTGAGAGCCAATGTTGTTCTCGAAGATCACGGCCACCCGCTTGTAGCCCTTCTGCAGGGCCCAGACCGCGAAGGCAGCTCCGTTGCCGTTGTCCGCAGGCGTGAGCCGCCAGTAGTACTGGAGCTTGGTTTTGTTGAAGGCGACCAAGCCGTTGGTGGTCACGAACGGGATGTGGGCCCCATTCACGATGGGAGCCGTGGTGGCTGCAGTATTGCTTTCCAGGCCCACGGCCATCTCGAAGTTCGAAATCGTGGAGGTCGCGCGGGTCACGTTGGGGACGGCGTCGGCGGGATCGCCGGTGTCGTCCACGGGGGTGCATTGGAACTTGTGGCCGAGCACTCCCCCGGCCTTGTTCATGAGCAGGGTGGCGGCATAGCACGGTGCCGACAGCAAGGTGCCGAACTCGGCGGCGGGTCCGCTGAAGGGGGCCACCACGCCGACGTTCACGGGTCCGGGCTTCCCGGAGTTGGCAGCCGGGGTGCTGGCGCCACAGCCTGCCAGAACCGCGAGCAACGCAACTGCCGGGACAACTAGGGTTCGACGCATCTTGTTCCCTCCATGCTGCTCAGAGTGAGCGTCCCTCCGGACGCCCACGATCCCCGACAGGGCAACAGTCCCACCGCTCGATGGTGGAGGCGCCAACCCGGTGCGTGGGCGGGCGCGACGAGCCACCCGATCTGGCCGACCTTCCGAGTTTGGTGCGTCTCGATCTGGGCACGTGGATTGCCGCTCCCCCCTACTTGAGTAGGCAGTACTATAGCCCTGCTCTGCCAAACGGTGCAAGGTGCGGGGACAGGGACACATCCAAGTCGGGCATTCGAGCTCAGGCCACCCCGGCGTGAGGCGCCCGCATCGAGCGGCACGAGTAGGGTGGTGATGGTGCAGAAGCTGCGGCTGAGGGTCAACGGAGCGGAGCGGGCCGACGAGGTCGAGCCGCGGCTCCTGCTGGTGCACTACCTGCGTGAGGTCTGCGGGCTCACCGGCAGCCACGTGGGCTGCGACACCAGCCAGTGCGGCGCCTGCACCGTGCTTCTGAACGGTGCTCCGGTGAAGTCGTGCAACATGCTGGCGGTCCAGGCTGAGGGGGCCGAGGTGACCACGATCGAGGGGCTCGCGCCTCCCGGGGAACTGCACCCGCTGCAGGCCGCTTTCCGAGAGCAGCACGGACTGCAGTGCGGCTTCTGCACCCCCGGGTTCATCATGGCTGCTTCCGCCCTCCTGGCCGGCAACCCCGATCCCAGCGAGGAGGAGATCGGCCGGGGTCTGGAGGGTAACCTCTGCCGCTGCACCGGTTACGTGAACATCCGGCGTGCGGTCAAGGCAGCCGGTCGGGCCATCCGGGAGGGGGATGCAGTCCCCCTGGAGAGGTAGGGCCACGGAAGCGCCCCGGTGAGGCCAGCCCCATTCGATTACTCTCGCGCCCTTTCGATTGCCGAAGCGGTGGCCCGGCTCGGAGAGGCGGGCCCGGAGGCGAAGGTGATCTCCGGCGGCCAGAGCCTGCTCCCCATGATGCGAGTGCGGCTGGCGCAGCCAACGCACCTGGTTGACATCAACCAGGTGCCGGGACTCGACTACATCAGGCTGGAAGAAGGCCAGCTGTGCATGGGCGCCCTGGTGCGCCACTCCACTCTGGCCACCTCAGAGGTCGTCCGCCAGCACCTACCGCTGCTCGCCGAGATGGCCGCTGAGGTCGGCGACGCCCAGATCCGTACCCGGGGCACCCTGGGTGGGGTGATGGCCCATGCGGACCCGGCCGGCGACTACCCGACCCTGGCCGTGATGCTCGACGCCACGATCGTCACCGACCGCCGCCGGATCGCGGCTGGTGACTTCTTTCAGCATCTCTTCACAACCCCCTTGGAGGCGGATGAACTGGTCTGCGAGGTTGCCTTCCCGGTCGCGGCCGGGCCTCACCGGTACCTCAAGTTCAGAGTCCGCCAGTACGACTGGGCCATCGTGGGCGCCGGCGTGCAGCGGACCGAGTCTGGCTGGAGGGTGGGGCTGACCCACGTCGGGCCCACCCCGGTTCGGGCCCGCACCGTCGAGGCGGCTCTCAGCTCGGGGCTTGCGCCATCGGAGGCGGCCGAGCGGGCCTCCGATGGGCTTGAGCCAGCCAGCGACGGGCGCGCCTCGGCCGACTATCGACGCCATCTCGCCCGGGTGCTGACCAGGCGAGCTTTAGCGCAGGCCTCCTGAAGGTGATGGGTAACGCTTCCGGGCGGCCTCTCAGCCCCGAGCCAGTGCCAGTCAGCAGCAGAGCGTCCGGGGTAAACGGCCATGCGTGAGGTCATGCCGACCCTGGACAGCTGGGGGCCGGAGGTGTCCACCGTGGCTCTGGCGACGGTGGTGGGCACGACCGGCTCCACGCCGCGCCCAACCGGAGCGCGGTTGGCGGTCGCCCCGGACGGGCGGATGGTGGGTTCGGTCAGCGGCGGCTGCCTGGAGGCGGACGTTGTCGAGGAGGCCATGCGCACCCTGACCGGGGAGGCGCCGCCCCGAACCCTCCACTACGGAATCGCGGACGAGATGGGTTGGTCGGTGGGCCTCGCCTGCGGCGGAGAGGTTGATGTATTCGTGGAGAAGCTGGACTGGGGCGGCGGCGATCCAGTGGTCGCGGCCCTCAGGGAGGCAGTCGCCCAGGATCGCGCTGTGGCCCTCTGTACTGCGCTTGAGGGGCCCTCTCCGGGCAGCCACATCCTGGTGCGGGAAGGCACTATCGTCGGCGACTCCAGCCCGCTCGGAGCTGAGGTAGAGCTCCTCGAGGCGGCCGGCCGGCGCCTGGTCAGTGGGGTCGCCGGAGTCGACCAGCTGGCGGTCGGGTTGGTCTTCGTACAGCCCTTGGTGCTGGCGCCCAAAATGGTCATCGTTGGCGCGGTCGACACCGGCAGCCTGCTGGCCCAGCTGGCCAAGGTCCTGGGCTATCACGTCACGGTCATCGATCCGCGGGAACGGTTCTGCACCAGAGAGCGGTTCCCGGCCGCCGACGAACTGGTGGTCGAGTGGCCCCGGGAAGCCCTGTCCAAGATCACCCTGGGACCCCGCGACGCCGCAGTCTGCCTGACTCATGATCCCAAGTTCGACGACCCCACCCTGACGGCCCTGATGGCCGGAAGAGCCGGGTATATAGGCGCCATCGGCAGCCGCCGCACTCAGGGATTCCGCCGGGATCGGCTGGCCGCAGCGGGAGCGACCGCAGAAGACCTGGAGCGGATTCACGGCCCAGTCGGTCTGGACCTGGGGGCCTCCACTCCGGCCGAGATGGCGCTGGAGATCCTCGCCGAGTTGGTCGGCGCCAGATACGGGCGCGCGGGGGCCCAGCGCCGGGCGGCTGCTCCCGCCGGATGACCACACCCGAGGCCGCGCCAAACGCGCAACCGCTGGTGGTGCTGGCCGCCGGGCGCAGTGCCCGGATGGGACGTCCCAAACCCCTCCTGCCGTGGCGGGGTGCCACGCTTTTGGCACATGCCTGTGAGGCCGCGCTCGGCGGCGGCGCCGACCCGGTGCTGGTGGTCGCCGAGGATCCCCCATGGCTGAGAGACCGGGCGGGGGCGGTCGGAGAGGTGCTCTGGGTGAGCTGCCCCGAGGGCACCCAGAGCCAGTCAGCATCGCTGCAGGCGGGACTGACCGCAGCCCTGCAAGCCGCTCCCACGGCGACGGCCGTACTGGTCAGCCTGGTCGACCAGGCGGGGCTGAGGGCGGAGGCGGTCGCGCAAATGCTGGAGTCCGTAGCTCGCGTGGACGCCGACGCCTGGGTCGCCGACTACGAAGGCGAGCGTCAAGTCCCCGGCCACCCGGTGGCCCTGGGCCCGGCGACCTGGCCGCTAGTGGAGCGTTTGCGTGGGGATGACGGGGCCCGCGGGATCCTGAGGACACTGGGCGCTCGGCTGGCATGGGTGCCCATGCCGTCGGAATGGCGTCCCTTTGACTGTGACACTCCCGAGGACTACCGCCGACTCCTGGCCCAGGATGCCTCGGCCGGTCTGGGGCGGCCGTGATGGCGGCCAGCGCTCCTGGGCTCCGCGGCGGCCGGCGGGCGCGCGAGCTCAGCTACTATTTACCCGCCTCCGGGTCCCGTGCCCGCGGGGAGCAGCCCTGGTGATCCTGGACAACGAATTCCACGTGGCGCTTCCGCCCGAGAGGCTGTGGCCGCTGGTGCGTGACCTCGAGAGAATCGCTCCGTGTCTTCCAGGTGCAGCTATCACAGAGCGGGTCGATGCGGAGACCTACCGCGGCACCATCACGATCAAGGTGGGTCCGGTCACGGTGAGTTACGCGGGGACGGCCAAGGTTCTGGAAGTTGACCCGGAGTCAGGCCGCATGGTGATGCGCTGCGAGGGCCGGGAGACCCGGGGCCCGGGCAGTGCCAGCGCCGACATCACCATCGAGATTGCCGCCGCGCCGGACGGGTCGGCGGGACACATCCGGTCCGACGTCGCCGTCACCGGCAGGGTGGCTCAGTTCGGTAGGAGCATGATGGCGGAGGTGGGTGACCGGCTGCTCACCCAGTTCGCCAATTGCGTAGTGGCGAGCGTGGCTGAGACGGCCTCCGGCCCTGGGGGTGAGGTACCCCCGGCTAGCCCCGGTGGAACGCCGATGCGGCCGGATAGGGCGAACGTGCCTCAGGTCAACGTGCTGCG
>CABDZP010000091.1_pt1 | contig 14765 bp, 11 predicted proteins | sample 3132201 | NCBI WGS metagenome assembly CABDZP01 (sample SAMEA5534340, study PRJEB31848) | metagenome | biome: tundra; feature: field; material: soil | place: USA | collected 2013-05 | depth 0.45 m | reverse complement strand
TCCTCTTCCGTCTGGAAGCCCACATGCGACGCCTCGAGGCCTCGATGCGGGTGATGCGCATGCAACTCCCCTACTCGCTCGCAGTACTCGAGAACGTTGTTTCCGAACTCGTGCGCCGCTGCGACTTTCGCGGGGACATCCATGTACGGCCCACGGTCTACTTTGGTGTGGGCTCCGCCTTTGGATTCAAGCCGGCAGAGATCGAGGTAGGCGCCTTCGTGACGGCTACGCCGATGCCCCGCGTCGAGGGCCGCGCGGAAGCGGGGATCCGGATGGCGGTCAGCTCGTGGACTCGCAATTCGGAGGCCAATCAGCCGCCCCGAGTGAAGGCGTCGGGGAGCTACCTCAATGGTCGCTTCGCCCAAGTCCAGGCGGTGGTCGATGGCTATGACGGCGCCATCCTGCTGAGTCGCGCCGGTCACGTTGCGGAGGGCCCGGCAGCCTGCCTCATGATGGTCAAGGGCGGTGTTATATCGACCCCCCGGCTAAGCGATGGGATCCTTGACAGCATCACCCGGTCGACCCTGATCGAGTGCCTCGGCCGCGAGCTTGAGCTGCGCGTCGAGGAGCGGGCAATAGGCCGCACCGAGCTGTACATCGCCGACGAGCTCTTCGAGTGCGGCAGCGGCCACGAGATCACTCCGATCGTGGCAGTTGACCGGTTTCCGGTGGGTGACGGGCGGGTCGGTCCAGTTACCCGGCGGACGATGGAGCTCTACCGGCGCATCGTTCGTGGAGAGATGACCCAGTACCGCTCGTGGCTGACGCCGGTTTACCGAACCGCTGACTGAGTTCTGACCGGTCGAGGCCGGGTCAGGTCAACCGTCCGACGTACAGCTCCACGACGTTAGCGTCGTGGAGCAGGTCCTGGCCGGTACCCTCGAGGCGGTTTCTGCCCAACACCAGCACATAGGCCCACTGCGCGTGCCGCAGCGTTTCCCTGGTGTTCTGCTCCACGATCAAGACCGCGACGTTCGTCTCCCGGATCTGCTCGATCCGTTCCCAGACCAATCCCTGGAACTTAGGTGACAGGCCGGCGCTGGGCTCGTCGAGGATGAGCACAGCGGGGTCGACCATCAGACCGCGCGCCATCGCGAGCATCGTTCGCTGGCCCCCGCTGAGCGTTGCCGCTTGTCGGTGGGCCGCCTGCGCCAGGTCGGGAAAGAGCTGGAACAGCTCCGCGATGCGTTCATGGACCCCGCTCTTGCGGCTGTAGCCGCCCATCTCCAGGTTCTCGAGGACGGAGAGCTCCGGGAAGACGTTGGCTACCTGGGGCACGTAGGCAAGCCCGTGGCGGACAATCCGCTCCGCTGGCTGGCCCGTGATTTCTCGCCCCTCCACGAACACCCGTCCGCTGGCGGGCCGGATCAGACCGCCGACCGCCTTCAGGAGAGTGGACTTGCCGGCCCCGTTCGGACCGACGACGGCGGTGATGGCGCCGCGGCGAGCCTCGATGCTGACATCCTCGATGATCAGCGGGCCCCCGTACCCCGCAGACAGCCCGGCGACGGCCAGGGTTGCCGTGGGGATGACCACCTCAGTCGTCATGGGTCGGCATCACCCCCAGGTAGGCGTCGATCACCGCCTCGTTCTGTTGCATCGACTCGAAGGTGCCGGCGGCGACGACCGCCCCCTCCGCCATCACCACCACGTGGTGGGTCACCCGTTCGATGAACGGCAGGTTGTGCTCGACCACGATCACCGTGGTACCGGCGACGATGAAGTTCTCAATCGCCTGAGCCATGCGCTCACCGAGCACCGGGTTGACGCCTCCCATGGGCTCGTCCAAGATCACCAACTGGGGTGCGGCCATTCGGATCCGGGCGAACTCGAGGAGGCGCTTCTGGCCGCCACTTAGGTTGCCGGCAGGTTCGTTCCGCAGGCCGAGCAGGCCAAACTCATCCAGCAGTTCGCGGGCGCGCGCTACATCAGATCCGGTTCCCGCGATGCCTGATCCGAAAATTCCGCGCCAGATCGTCTCTCGCTCCGGCTCCCAGCGCGCCAAAAGCATGTTCTCCAGAGCCGTCAGCGATGGCCACTCGCGAGGGCTCTGAAACGTGCGGATGAGACCCAGTCGAGCAATGCGGTGGGGAGGGAGCCCCGCGAGGGAGGTCCCCGCAAAAGTCACGGAGCCAGAGTCGGGCAGCTTGAATCCGGAGATGAGATCGATGGCCGTGCTCTTGCCCGCGCCGTTGGGGCCGATCAGCCCGGTCACCTTCCCCTGGGGTGCCTCAAAGGTGCAGTTGTCAACTGCCACAACCCCACCAAAGTGCTTGCAGAGCCGCTCCACGGACAAGGCCGGCGGCGACTCCGCATCGGACACCGTGGGCTCCGCCGCCATCAGGCGCCCTGCTCCGCCCCGGCAGTCGACGGGGAATCGACCAGCCCCGGGGAGGCCGACTGCGGCGTTCCCCGGGCGCCGTCGTCGGGGCCGGGGTCCCGGCGTCGACGTTCGGGCAAGATTCCCTGGGGTCGAAAGCGTAGGAAGAGGACCAGGATCAAGCCGATGATTACCTCGCGCAGCGCCAGGACCGTCTCGGGCTGGTTAGGGATCTGGGGGAGAAACCGGGTCGACTCCTGCAGGAGCACGCTGATAAGGAAGACTCCCAGCACCACTCCACGGCCGCTGCCCTTGCCGCCGACCAAGATTGAGGCGTAGATGATGATCGTCTCGATGGGCGACCAAGCCGAGGGATTGAATGCGCTCAGGTAGCCGGCGAACAGCCCGCCGGCCAGTCCCCCGATGGCGGCGCCCAGGACGTAGCCCCGGAGCTTGAGTCGGTAGATATCGCGGCCGAAGGCCGCCGAGGCACGCTCGTCGTCGCGTAGGGATCGCAGCGCCAGGCCGAACCGGCTGCTGGAGAGCCGCTCCGTTAGGAAGAAGATGATCAGGAAGACGACAAAACAAAGACCGAGGTAGAAAAACTGGTAGTTGTTGTAGCTGATCCCAAACGTGGACGCCATCGGGTCGAAGAGGCCCGAGAGTCCGTTGTACCCATCGAACAGTGGTACGTACTGGCCAGCCATGACGTAAACGACATACACGGCGCCCAGGGTGACGATGGAGAAATAGATGCCCCTAAGGTGGCGCAGGGCGATCAACCCCACGACCAGACCCATCACGGTGGCCGAAGCGACACCCGCCAGGACCGCGACCGGGAAGGGCAGCTGGAGCCCCAGGATGTACTGGGCGGGGGCCACCGGATGACCGATGCTCAGCACCATGGTCATGTAAGCGCCGAGAGCGACGTAGCCGTAGAAGGCCAGGTCGAAGTCGCCCGACCAGCCCCAGATGATGTTGAGTCCGAGGGCCATGATGGCGAAGATCGCTCCCTCGGTGAGGACCGAGGTCAGGTACTGGGTCACTCGAAGATGCTCCGACGGGCGCTGGTGAAAAGGCCCCGCGGCCGGATCAGTATCACCAGCGCCAAGATGGCAAAGGCGAAAGCGAGTTGGTAGCTGGCACTGATGTAGGCGCCGGTGAACTGGAGAGCCACACCGACCAGGACCGCTCCGGCCATGGTGCTGAACGCTTTGCCCAGCCCCCCGGCCACGGCCGCCGCCAGCGTGATCAGAAAGAAGGTGAAGCCGAAGTAGGGGCTGAAGGTGCCGATACTCTCGGCCAGCACGAATCCGGAGTAGCCCGCCACCAGGCCGGCCAGGAACCAGGTGGTCGAGGCCACCCGCCGAGCGTTGATGCCACTGACGCGGGCGAGGTCGCGGTTCTGCGAGACGGCCCGCAGGGACTTGCCGAACTTAGTGTGCTGGATGATGCCGTAGAGGATCGCTGTTATGACCAGCGCCGAGATCAGGATCTGGTCCTCGGTAGACGTGAACAGAAAGGGCCCGATCTGGTGCGGAGCGCCCGGACTAATGGTGTAGGCAATATTGGTGGCGCCAAAGATGATGACCAGGATGTTCTGGATGACGAACGACACCCCCAAGGTGGCGATGAAGATGGTCATCCGGGGAGTGCCATGGCGGACAAAGCTCTCGATCACCGTCGTGTGCACCAGCAGAGCGAGGCAGCCCCCGGCGAGAGCGGCGGCGACGGCTGCCAACACCACGTTCCCGGTCGCCTGCTGGACCAAGTACGCGGCGTAGGCCCCGACCGTGAGAATCTCACCGTGGGAGAGGTTGGCCACGTTGGTGACGGCGTACTCCAGCGAGAAGGCGACTGCGGAGAGCGCCAATATCGCCGCCGATACGAGGCCGAACCCCAGGGTTAGCAGTATTTGGTCGATGTCCTCGCCTCCTCCGACCCAGAGATCATGCCAGCGGGCGCCTGACGCCCCGCTGGTTCAGTGATTGCGAAGGGTCCGCCCCGCCAGCCCCGGAGGGCCGAGGACTGACGGGCGCGGACCCCGTGGTGTCGTCTCCGACGGGTGATGGCGGACCCGACGCCGCCTTCAGTCAAGGCGTGGCTTTGGCCAGTGCACTCGCCGACAAGAGCATCACCTGATGTTCAGCCCCACTGACGCCTACTTGAAAGGCCCCGTAGGGTCCGAAGACGTTGTTGTACTTGTTGAAGTCCAGGTCGCCGCTGGCACCCTGGAAGTTGACTTTCTTACCCGCCTTGATCAGCTGGTAGCACTTCGCGTAGGTGTAACAGGCCGTGCCCGGAGGGTTGGTCACCTTAGTCATCGCCTTGGTCACCGCTGGTCCAGAGGTACTCTTGGCCTCGTCGGCGGCCAGCGCCAGGCTGACCACCGCGTCGTAGGCGTAGTTGGCGTTCGCCAGCGGGATGGCCTTCTTTCCGTTCATCTTGGCGAAGACGCTGTTGAACTCGGTGGTCGCCGCGCCGCTCACTGAGGTGCCGTAGACCGACGTCAGATGGGCGTGCGCCACCGGGATCGTGATCGCGTGCAGATACTCCGAGCCACCGGTGACGTCGGTGCCCACGAAGGGGATGGCCAGGTTGTTCAGCTCCTGGAAGTTTTGATAGAGCACGGCGGCGGTCGGGGTGTCCGTCTGGGTGAAGATGACGTCAGGGTGCGAGTTGATCACCTGCTGGACCTGGGCCTGGTACGAACTCTGATCCGGGGCCAGGGTGAGGTTGGCCACCACGGTGCCGCCCAGCTTGTGCCAGGTGGCGGTGATCGGCTTGATGAAAGTCTGGGCGGCGATGTCGGAGTAGAAGAGCAGGGCGGCCTTCTTGTAGCCCTTCTGGTGCGCATAGAGGGCCATGGCCACGCCCAGCTGAGAGTCCGAGGGGCTGTCCCGCCACAGGTCCTTGTTGATGTTCTTGTCGAAGAGAGTGCTGCCCCCCTGGAATTCATCCGGGATCTTGGCATGCGTGAGGATCGGCGCCACGGCGGCGATCTCCTGGGTCTCCGGTCCGATGATGCCCGCCATCTGGTTGATGGCCAGAAGTTGGTGCACCGCCGGCACCGCGTCGGCCTCATCGCACTGCGTGTCCGCGTGTTGCAGCGTCAGCTTCTTGCCAAGGACCCCGCCGCCTGAGTTGATCGCCTGCTGGGCCACTTGCGAGCCCTGCAACATCGACTCCCCGAGACTGGCCAGGGTCCCCGTGAAGCAGGAAAGAACGCCGTAGGCCACGGTGCCCCCGCCGCTGGCCGCGACAGTCGAGCCGCCGGCGGCGGTCACCAGCAGGCCGACCCCCAAGGAGAAGGCCACCAGGCGGGGACGGAACAGCCGCCTCCCGCGGGCCGAATTGGGTTGTTTGATCTCTTCGCTCATCCCCTCGCTTCTGCCTCCCTAGTTGGGTTCACGGCGCTCCCGGGAGCGTCTCTTGGCGAGCCCATCGCCCGGAAGCTTAGTCGCGGTGGAGCGGAGAGTCAATGGTCCGAGGTCCGACCACCTGTCCTCTGGCCTGCTAAACTCGCGACAATGGTGAGGGATTCCATGCCAGCACTTCGCCCACTAGAGCGCAGCCGGCTCTACGAGGATCTGGTCGAGCGGCTTGGGGAGTACGTCGAGGAAGCCAACATGGTGGCCGGCGATCACTTCCCTCCCGAACGTGAGCTGGCCCAGCGACTGGGCGTCAGCCGGACTTCGATTCGGCAGGCACTGGTGGTCCTCCAGGCGCAGGGTTTCGTCGACATCCGCCACGGTGGGGGTGCATTCTTGCGCAGGTCGCGCGGGTTCGGGGAGTCCCTGCCTCGGCTGATGGAGCGGCGACGACGTCTGCCCGAGGTGCTGGAGGCCCGGGAAGGGCTCGAGGTGAAGCTCGCCACCCTGGCGGCACAGCGCCGGACGTCCGAGCAGCTCAGTTCTATGCGAACCGCCCTCGGTCGCATGCGGGACGATATCGCCGCCGGTGGGCTGGGCATCGACGGCGACCGCGACTTCCACCACGCGGTGGCCGAGGCGGCCAGCAATCGAGTCCTAGAGCACCTGATCGAAGAGATCGCGGACTCGGTTCACGAGACGCGAGTGGAATCCCTCTCGGAACCGGGGCGCCCACCCCGGTCCATCGATGCGCACCAGCGGATCCTGGACGCGATCGAAGCCGGCGACGAGGAATTGGCCGCCCAGGCAATGCTGGACCATCTTCGGGAGGTCGCCGACGTCTCCCTCCTGCGGTGGGACCCGCCCTCCGCAGGCCGATCTGACTCCTAAGCGGGCCGAGGTCGGTCTGGACCCCATGGCTGCGGAGTGCCCCCAATGCGGCGCACCTCTCGACGACCTCGGCGTCTGCACCAACTGCGGCCACCACGCCCGACTGACGGCCCGCCAGCGCATCGAGCAGCTCGTCGACAGGGGCACCTTCCATGAGACGGACCGCTACCTCTGGTCCGCCGACCCGCTCGAGTTCTCCGACGGGGTGAGCTACGAGCGGCGGATCGCCGAAGCGCAGGCCGTCACCGATCTGCTGGATGCGGTCGTAACCGGGCGAGCCCGACTGTTGAACACTCCGGTCGTCCTGATCGTCTTCGACTTCCGCTTTCTCGGCGGTAGCATGGGCAGCGTAGTCGGGGAGAAGGTTTCGCGAGCCTTCGACACCGCCCGTCGCGAGCGGATCCCGGCGGTGACGGTCTGCTCTAGCGGGGGCGCCCGCCTGCAGGAGGGGATGGTCGCGCTCTTCCAAATGGCCAAGACGGCCGCGGCCACGGCCCGGCTCCGGGAGCGGGCGGTGCCGCTGGTGACCGTCCTGGCTGATCCCACCATGGGTGGGGTGCTCGCCTCCTTCGCCAGCCTCGGCGACGTCATCCTGGCCGAGCCCGGGGCACGCGTGTCCTTCGTCGGACCGAGAGTGCACGAGCGAGCCACCTTCGATCTGACTCCACCCGGGACCGCCGAGTTTGCCTTCCGACATGGCAGCATCGACGCCATCGTCGAGCGCGCCCAACTCCGCACAGTCCTCGGTGCCTTGGTGTCGATGCTGGGACCCGGGCCGTCCCGCACCGGTGGCCCCGAGACCCCGCGGAGCGGGAGTCACCCTCGGAGCGAACGGCCCGTGTGGGAAACCGTCGAACTGGCGCGACATGCTGACCGTCCGAGTGGCCGAACGCTGGTGTCCCGGCTCTTCACCGACGTGTTTGAGCTGCACGGTGACCGCCAGGGCGGGGATGACGGGGCGACCGTGGCCGGGCTAGGCCGGCTGGGGGAGCGCGCGGTCGTCTTCGTGGCCCAGGACCGCAGCGGGGGAGATGCGGGCCACACTCAGGCGACCGGCTACCGGAAAGCGTTGCGGGCGTTCACCCTCGCGGAGCGTTTTCGCCTGCCGCTGCTGACCTTCGTCGACACCCCGGGAGCCGCCGCCGACACCCAGGCTGAGGCCCAGGGCGTGACCGCCGCCATCGCCGAGTGTCTGGCTCGGATGGCCCGTCTGCGAACCCCTATCGTCAGCACGGTGGTGGGCGAGGGGGGGAGCGGCGGGGCCCTGGCGCTGTCGATAGGAGATCGCCTCCTGATGCTGGAGAACGCGATCTTCTCGGTGATCGCGCCCGAGGCCGCCTCCGCCATCCTCTATCACGACGCCGAACATGCCCAGGAGCTGGCTGGGCGCCTCAAGCTCACCGCCTGGGACCTGATCGACCTTCACCTGGTCGATCGCATCGTCCCCGAGCAGCTGCCGGCTCATGAGGCACCTGAGGCGATGATTGCCGTCTTGCACCGAGCACTGCTGGAGGAGGTCGGCCAGCTAGCGGGGACCCCGATCAAGACCCTGCTCAAGCGGCGCGAGGGCAGGTTCCGACATGTGAGCCAGGCGCGCGGCCGTTTCCGGCTGTTGGTCCGCCGCCCGCGGGGCCGCGCCCCGGTGGCCGTCCCCACCGAGGACGAGGAGGAAAACGGGACAGCGGGTGGGCATGCCGTCCGAGTCTGAGCCCCCCGACGGCGCGGAGGCGCCCGTGCCCCTAGCCGGGGTCCGGGTACTCGACCTCACCCACGCACTGGCCGGCCCGTATTGCACCCTGCTCCTGGCCGACCTGGGTGCTGACGTCATCAAAGTTGAGCCGCCGGGTCTGGGCGACCAGTCACGCGTGTGGGGGCCGCCGTTCCTGAATGGCGAGTCCTCCTACTTCCTTTCAGTTAATCGCAACAAGCGGAGCGCCAGCCTCGACCTGAAGACCGAAGCCGGTCTGCGGGCGGTCACCGCGCTGGCCCAGGTCTCGGACGTCGTGGTCGAGAACTTCAAGCCCGGGACGGCGGCCCGGCTCGGCCTCGATGCCGAGACGCTGCGGGCGTCCCGGCCGGAGCTCATCCACGCCTCCATCAGTGGGTTCGGCCAGAACCGACCTACCTTGGCCGGCTACGACCAGATTGCCCAGGGCACCTCGGGGTTGATGAGCGTGACCGGCGCCCCCGACGGTCCCCCCACCAAGGTGGGCGTGCCGGTCGGCGACATCACGGCGGGCATGTTCGCCGCCCACGCCATCCTGGCCGCTCTGGTCGAACGCCACCGCACCGGCCGGGGGCGGACCATCGATGTCGCCCTCAATGACTCGCTGCTCGCGCTCCTCACGTATCAGGCCGGGCGCCTCTTCGCGATCGGGGAGCCACCGTCCCGGACCGGCAACGACCACCCCACGATCGTGCCCTACGGCACCTTTGAGACCGCCGACGGCTTCGTGAATGTCGCCGTGGGCTCGGACGCCCAATTCCAGCGTTTCTGCGAGGCCCTAGCGGCTCCGGAGTTGGCCGCCGACCCTCGCTTCGAGACCAACGCCCAGCGCCAGGTTGCGCGCAAGGAGCTCCTCCCGGCGATTCAGCAGCTGGTGCGGCTCCGGTCGCGAAGTGAGTGGCTGGAGCGCTTCGAGGCGCACGGGATCCCGGCGGGTCCGATCTTCGACATGGCGGAGGCGTTCTCGAGCCCACTGGCCACCGACCGGGCTATGCGGTCAGAGGTTGATCATCCGACGGCGGGGCGGATCAGCCAGGTCGGCGCGCCCTGGAAGCTCGATGGACGCTCGAGCCCGATCCGAATGCCCCCGCCAACGCTCGGGGAGCACACGACCGAGGTGCTGCGCGAGGTGCTCGGATATGACGACGCCCGGGTCGCGGCGGCAACCGAGCCCGCGCCCCCCGACGGCGCCTCGAAACCGGGGCGGCGACCGGTGGAAAGCGGCTGAGCTAGTCCTGGCGGACCGGGGTCGCCTCTGGCAGGCCCTGGCTCAGTCGGGCGCGAGGGCCATCCGCAGGACCTCCGCGAGGTGGAGGGTCGGACGTCCGGTGGACTGCTCAATCTGCTCCCGGCAGCTGAAGCCGTTGGCCAGGATCAAAGTCTCGGGATCGGCGGCGCGCACCGCCGGCAGAAGCACCCGCTCCCCGCAGGCGACCGCGACCCGGTAGTGCACTCCGCGCTCATAGCCGAAGGCACCCGCCATCCCGCAGCACCCCGAGTCCAAGAGCTCACCGGCGACTCCTGCCGCCGCCAGCACGGCCAGGTCGCTGTCCAGACCGGTCAGCGCCTGCTGGTGGCAATGCCCCTGGATCAGGCCGCGTGCGTCGATCGGACGCAGTCGAAGGGCCGCCAGCCGGGGCGCCACGAAGTCGGCCAGGAGCTGGGTCTGAGCGGAGAGGCGGCGGGCGTCCTCCTGGTCTCCCATGAGGTTCAGGAGTTCGTCCTTGAAGACGGCGACGCAACTCGGCTCCAGGCCGATAATCGGGGTCCCCGCCCGGATCTCCTCCCGGAGGGTGTCGAGAACCCCGGCGAGTTGACGCCGCGCCAGAGTGAGCATTCCGTGGTCGTAGAGCGGGCGCCCGCAACACACCCGCCGGGCCGGGAGCACCACCTGCAGGCCCATCGCCTCCAGCACCTCGACTGCCGCCTTGGCCGTATCCGGACGAAAGTTGTCGTTGAACGTGTCCGCGAAGAGCACCACCCGCTCCCCGCCAGCGGGTCGCTGTGGCCGTCCCGCGAACCAGGCGCGAAAGGTCTGCGCCGCGAAGGCCGGGGGCTGGCGCTGAGGGGCGATGCCCGCGAGCCATTTGAGAGCCGACCCTAGCCCGGGCGCGCGCAGAGCAGCATTCACCCTCCGGGGCGCCACCGCCGCCAGGGCCGCCCACCAATGGATGAGACCGAGCGCATATGCGGAGCGGGGCCTCAGCCGGCCCTGATAGTAGTGGGAGAGAAATTCGGCCTTGTAGGTCGCCATGTCGACCTGAACCGGGCACTCGCCCCGGCAGCCCTTGCAGGCGAGGCAGAGGTCGAGCGCGTCCTTGACCTCCCGGCTGCGCCAGCCCCCGGCCACCGACCCCGTCTCCAGCATCTCGAACAGGAGGCGGGCCCGCCCCCGGGTCGAGTGGCGTTCCTCCCGGGTCACCATGTAGCTCGGGCACATGGTGCCGCCCCCGGGTCTTGTGCACTTTCCCACCCCGACGCAGCGGCGGCTGGCCAGCCCGAGGCTGCCCTGGTCCTCGGCAAACCGAAACCGTGTCTGCCCCAAGCGGGGACTGGGCCGCACCGCGGCGAGCCGGAGGTCAGCGTCCAGGGGGCGCGCATCCACGGCCTTGCCAGGGTTCATCCGGCCGTCTGGGTCCCAGATTGCCTTGAACTCGCGGAAGGCTGCCACCAGCTCGGGGCCGAACATCCTCACCAAGAGCTCGCCTCGCGCCTGGCCGTCGCCGTGCTCCCCAGACAGCGAACCCCCGAACCCAACCACCAAGTCGGCGGCTGCCTCAACGTAGGCGCGGAACTTCCGGATCCCGTCCTCGGAGGTGAGCTCGAAGTCGGTCAAGGTGTGCAGACAGCCGTCCCCGAAATGCCCGTAGAACGCGCCTGAGAAATGGTGAGCCTCGAGGAGGCGTCGGAGTTCCCTCAGGTACTCGCCCATGCGCGCGGGAGGTACTGCGGAGTCCTCCCACCCCGGCCAAGCCGGGCCCCTTCCCGGAGCCTGGGCGGTGGCCCCCAGCGCTGACTCACGGATCTGCCAGTACCGCACCATCTCGGCTGGGTCGGCAACGACCAGGGCATCTCGGTGGCGGAGTTCGCGAGCCGAGCGAGTGGCCAGGGCCGCTGCCTCCTCGCGGGTGGCGGCTCCGAACTCGACTAGCAGCCAGCCGCCACCAGCCGGGAGCGCGTCCAACTGGCGCAGGTTGATCCGGCGGCGGCGGACGGCAGCGACCAGCCGGTCGTCGATGCCCTCCAGCGCCGTGGGGGATTGCTCCAGCACTCGGGGCACGTCGTCGGCGGCGTCGGCCACGTCCGGGTAGCCGAGCAACAACAGCGCGCGCGCTACCGGGCTCGACACCAGTCGCACGGTCGCCTCAAGCACAACTGCGCAAGTGCCCTCGGTGCCAACGAGCGCTCGAGCCAGGTTGGGACCGCGTCCCGGCAAGAGCTGGTCCAGGTTGTAGCCGGAAACCCGGCGCGGGATGTCCGGGAAGCGCGCCCGGACGAGGGGCTCGACACGCTCCCCCAGCTCCTTGAGTCTGGTCCGGATCTCGGCTTCCGCATCAGGCATGCCGGATGTCCCGGCCGGTGCCAGGGAGGGGCCTCCCACCGTCATCCGCACGCCACGGTAAGTGACAATGTCGAGGGTCTCGACATTGCGCACGGTGGTGCCCGCCGTGACCGAGTGCACCCCGCACGAGTCGTTGCCGATCATCCCCCCCAAGGTGCAGTACTGGTGGGTCGAGGGGTCGGGGCCGAAGGTTAGCTGGTGGCGCTCCGCCTCCCCGCGCAGCCGGTCCAGCGCCACGCCCGGCTCCACCCGTGCCAGGCGGCGCTCAGGGTCGACCTCCAGGACGCGGGTGAGGTGGCGGGAGAAGTCGAGCACGACTGCGGCGTTGCAACTCTGTCCAGCCTGGCTGGTGCCTGCCCCACGCGGCAGGACGGGTACGTCATGCTCCCGGCAAACTGCGAGCGCCGCCAGCACATCCTCGGTGTCCAGCGGCTGCACAACTCCGATCGGAAGCGTCCGGTAGATCGACGCATCCGCGGAATAGAGTGCCCGGTCCCCCGCGGAGAACCGAACCTCGCCCTGAACGGCACGTCTCAGATCGGCGGCAAGCTCGAACGCGGGTCCTCGTGACACCCGGATAGCCTAACCATCGGACCGGGGTCAGCTCGGAGCGGTTTCACCGACCCCTCCCGCGCTCACATTCGCCGGAGCCCGCCCCAGGTGTCGCTCCTTCGTGAGGGAGCGATCGCCCCAGAGTGCGATTTTGGATGAGGGAATCCGCGGGGTTGCGCACGGGGCGCCCGCGGGTTATGCTGGCGTCAGCTCGCGTGTCAATACACGCAACGTCATGAATACCGTCCTAGAAAGACCTCAGATCGCCGCGAGCACGCTGGAGGAACTCGGCCGCCAGCATCTCGATGCCCTAGTCACCTACGCCCTCCACCTCACGGGCACGCCAGAGGATGCCGTGGAGTACGTGACGGCCGGTCTGTTTCACGCTCGGCACTTTCCGGCCGCGGCGCTGCAGCGTGACGGTCGGGCGATCCTCTACCGGGCGGTGACCCGCGCCGCCCGCCAGAACCAGCACTATCCGCCTCAGCGCCGGGGGGTGGCTCGGCTTTTCGCCAAGCGGCCGGCGCTGATCAGCCTCGGTTCGGCGGCGGGGGACGCCGCCCGCATCAACACCGCCAAGAGGGCGCTGCTGGCAACCGAGTTCAGCCGCCGAGCGTCGCTGCTACTGCGCGACCTTGCCAAACTTTCCTACCGCGAAATCGGCGTGGCCATGGAGTGCTCGCCGGAGGCGTCCTCCCGGCTGGTGGCCTCGGCAAGACGTGAATTCGGCAGCATTTATCGCGATATTTCCATATGAAGTGCAGTCTCCTCACGCTTAGCTGCGCGCTAGATGGGGAGCTGTCGCGAGAGCGCCAATTGGAGCTCGACGCTCACCTCATCACCTGTGAGCGGTGCAAGACGGGCATGCGTTATCTCCGTGAGGAGACGGAACGGATTTCGCTGCTGGCCCCAGTGCGGCTCTCCGAGGACAAGGCAACGGCGCTCCTGGAGCGCTCTCGGGTTTTGGTCTCGGTCAACGGACCCACCCTCCTCGGCGGGCCCGACCCTTCTGACGCCGGCGTGACCCAGCCGCTGCGCACCCCCCCTGATCCCTTCGGTGCGCTGGGGATCAGCGCGGCCATCCTCGACCTCCCGCCGACGCCGGAGCCGGCCGCGGCCACGCCGCCGTATGAGGTGGAGGAGGAGTCCCCTGCCGAGCCCACCAGCGCCGACTCTGAGGAACCGGGTCCGGAGCTGGAGCACGGTAGCGCGTTCGAGGCCAAGGAGGCCGACCATTCCGCTTCCGGCGCCCTTGGCGCGGTGCCCGAAGAGCTGTGGCTCGCCGACGCCGCGGAGGAGGTCGCTACCCAGAGCGCGACGGACCCGCCCGACTCGTCCGACGAACAAGCGTCTCCCGCCTTCCCCGAAGAAGACACGCTTTCGCCCAGCGATTCGCCCCCACCCGCGGTCGAGCACTGGGCGCCGGATACCCGGCCCAGCTCGATTGTGGTCCCGGGCTGGGAGCCAGCCACCGAACTCAAGATGTCCTGGGGCGACATCCCGGCGGCCACCCCGGCGGCCGACACCTGGGCGCCGGACCTGACCGGGATTCCCGTGTCGCGGCAGTCGGCCCTGCCGCCCCCCGCGCCCTTCCCGGCGGCGCCGCCACCCACCCGGCCGGCCGCGGCGGCGGTTCCGGGGCTGCAGGCCGATCGGAGGCCGAGCAGCCCTGGGCGCGAGGCTCCGCGCCGGAGTGCAGGAGGCAGCTTCCGGCGCGCGTCCCCACCCAAGTCTGCTGGCGACGGGCGGGAGGCTCGAAGCTGGACTAGGACCGGATTGATCGCGGTGGCAGCGCTCGCGGCGGTGCTGATCGCCTGGAACTTGACCCACGGGAGCAAGCCCGCCGCGACCCACCACCACCAGGCCAGCCCCAGTGCCTCGGCGCAGCCCAGCCCGTCAGGGACGGCAGCACCGTCGCCCACACCCACACTCACGCCCACGCCACTGGCCCTGACCGGCGTCCAGACGGTGGGGAGCACTGGGAGCGGCTACCAGGTCCAGACGGTTCGTTACGGAGTGCACGGCAGCCAGTTCTGGGTGGTCTTCCAGATGGTCCAGGGCAGCGGCAGCCCCCAGATCACCGCCGGCTTCGACGGGCCGGAGACCCTCTACGTCGAGATGCAGGGGGTGGCTCCGGGAACCCAGGTTCCCCAGCCGGCCGCCGGAACAGTCGTCAGCAGCATCTCCGTGGGCCACGTCGCCGGCTTTACCGGCGCCGTCTATGTGCTCCACCTCACGAGGGCGGTGCAGCTGTCCCCGTCCCTCCTGCCGGGGACAGACAGCGGGGGAGCGGGCGAGCGCTACCTCGCCATCCTCCAGTAGCCGGATGGCGACCCGGCCGAC
>CABDZP010000076.1_pt1 | contig 16164 bp, 26 predicted proteins | sample 3132201 | NCBI WGS metagenome assembly CABDZP01 (sample SAMEA5534340, study PRJEB31848) | metagenome | biome: tundra; feature: field; material: soil | place: USA | collected 2013-05 | depth 0.45 m | reverse complement strand
GGATGGAGCGCTTGGTCTCCCGGTCGATGAACACCGACACCTTCTCCGGCTTCGACCAGATCCAGACGTTGGGATCGGTCTTCTCCACCTTGAGGGGGACTTGGTATTCGCCAGGCTTGACGATGTGACTCAGGTCGGCCTCAGCCGAAAGGTGCCTCGGCACCTCCAGGTTCCTGACATTGCTGGCCACTCCAGCGACTCTGACGGCCACCGCGGCGATGGGATGCAGCAGCACCAGCCCCGAGTGCAGGACCCCGCGGGACTGCACGTGTACGTTATAGGTCGTGATCGCTGGCGGATCGCTGGCGTAGACCACCCCCACCCACATGCCGCAGGCGACGACCACCGCGATCAGCTTGAGCTGGAAATTGCGAGTGATGAGCTTGGGCAGCCGACGGATCATGGCCGGTCCGCCCCCGGGACCGCAGCTTCCCCGCGCGACCCGCGGCCGAGCAGGCGGAGGCTACGGCGGTGGCGCTCGTAGAGCGGCAGCCGGTAGAAAGCCCCCAACCGGTTGGTGAGCGCGTCTACGTCCAGCTCCCGCTGAAGTTCCCCTCCCAACGCCAGGCTGACCCGCCCCGACTCCTCCGACACGATGACCACGGCCGCGTCGGTCGCCTGGCTGAGCCCAATGGCCGCCCGATGGCGGGTCCCAACCCGGCCGTGGGTGCCAGTTTGTTCCGCCAACGGCAACACGCACCCGGCCGCGACGATCCGGCCGTGCCTAATCAGGGCGGCTCCATCATGGAGCGGTGAGCGGTAGGTGAAGACGGTGACCAGGGTCTCCGCGCTGAGAATTGCATCCATCCGGACTCCAGTGACCGCGATCTCCTCCAGCCCGATGTTGCCCTGGAGAACTATCAAAGCGCCCGTCGCCGCCTCCGCCAGGCGCATGGTGGCCCGGACCACCTCATCGACGTCCCGTTTGAGCTCCGCGGTCTGGGGCGCCAAGAGCCCTGGCCGCATCCCACCCAGGCGACCCATCTGGTCCAAGGCCCGGCGCAGCTCCGGTTGGAAGAGGATCACGACGGCGATCAGGATCACGGCGCTGCCGTTGGTGAAGATGAACTTCAGCACTGGCAGGTTGAGGATGTTGGCGATCGCGCCCAAGGCGCCGATCAGCAGCAAGCCGAGCAGCAACTGGACAGCCTGCGTCCCCCGGATCAGGACCAGCAGCCGGTAGGCGAGGAAGGCGATGATCAGGACGTCGAGGATGGACCGCCAGCCCACCGTCTGCAGCAGGACGCGGGCCGCCTCTCCAAGGTTGAGACTGCCAACCGCCACGGGCAGCCCGGTCATGGTGCCGCCGCGGCAGGCGCGAAGATGCCCAGAAGCAGGGCCAGCTGCACCCAGAACCGGTTCTCGGCCTGGGCGAAGACGACCGACTGGGGCCCATCTAGGACTTCATCGGTGATCTCTTCGCCGCGGTGGGCTGGCAGGCAGTGCATGACTTTGGCGCTCTGGGGGGCCTTGGCCAAGAGCGACTGATTCACCTGGTAGGGGCCGAAGTCCTGGCGCCGATCCTCATGCTGCTCCTCCTGGCCCATGGAGGTCCAGACGTCGGTGTAGATGATCTCGGTATCCGCCAGCGCCGAGTCGAGCTCGGAGGTGGGGAAAGGAGGTGAGTATCCGGGCGGCGTCACCACCCGGAGGTCCAAGCCCACCACCTCGGCCGCCTCCATCCACGAGTTGCAGACGTTGTTGCCGTCCCCGACGAAGGTGATCCGAGCGCCTTCCAAGTGTCCCAGCTGCTCTTGGACGGTGAGGCAGTCAGCGAGGATCTGGCAGGGGTGGCCCCGATCGGTCATGGCGTTGATCACCGGCCCTTGCATGGCCTGGGCTAAGCCCCTCAGGTCACGGTCAGATGGGACCCTGGCGACCAAGCCGACGACAAAGCGGTCGAGGATGCGGCCGACGTCGGCTACCGACTCGCGGCGTCCCATGTCGATCTCCCGGTCGAAGAGAGCAATGGGATGGCCGCCCAGGCGATGGACGGCAGCTTCGAAAGAGACCCTGGTCCGGTTACTTGGTCGAAGGAAGATCATGGCGACCGAGTTCCGGGCCAGCGGCGTTCCCGGGTCGAGGCCGCCCTTCAGTTGGGAGGCGATCTCCAGAAGATCGAGCAGCTCCTCGCGGCTGAGATCGGATACCGCTAGAAAGTCGCGTCCGCGCAGTGCTTCGCCCAATTCACCCCATGGCTGTGTTCGGACCCCACCCAAATGGCGGGACTGGTATTGGAACGGGTGTGGGTAGGGGTGGTTTCAGCGCTTGGTGTACTGGGGAGCTTTCCGGGCCCGCTTCAGGCCCGGCTTCTTGCGCTCCTTCATCCGCGGGTCGCGGGTCATCAGCCCGGCCGTCTTGAGCGGCCCGCGTAGTTCAGCGTCCCAGGCACACAGAGCCCGCGCCAGTCCGTGTGCGACCGCCCCGGCCTGTCCCGAGACTCCTCCCCCGACCACCTTCACCGAGATCCGGAAGCGGTCAGCCAAGCCCACGACCTGTAGCGGCCGCAGAGCGGCCTGCTCCAGCTCCCGACGCCCAAAGTGACGCAGCGGCTCCCGGTCGTTGATGACCGCCGTGCCATCACCAGGGTAGATGCGCACCCGGGCCACCGCCGTCTTGCGACGGCCGGTGCCGTAGGAGTATCGCGTCTGGTCTTGCTCGGTCAAAGCTTCACTACCTCTGCGTGGTCGCCGAACTTGATCGCCACCGGCTGCTGAGCCGTGTGGGGGTGCCCACTGCCCGGGTAGATCTTGAGTCGCCGCAGCTGGCGGTCACCGAGGTTATTGTGCTGCAGCATCCCGCGCACTGCCTCCCGCAACGGCGCCGTCGGATCGCGATCGACCAATTCCTGGTAGGTGCGCTCCCGGCGGCCGCCAGGGTATCCACTGTAGCGGTCGTAGATCTTGTCAGTGCGCTTGGCGCCAGTGACCACGATCTCGGAGGCGTTGATGACGATCACCTGGTCGCCACAGAGCGCGTGGGGGGTGTAGGTAGGCCGGTGCTTGCCTCGCAGAATCCGGGCCAGGTTGACCGCCAGCCGACCGAGAGTCGCTCCCCGGGCATCAACCAGCACCCACTCCTCCTGACCCGGCTTCTCGACCGCTACGAAGCTCCGTTGGGCGACCGTGCTCACGCCTCCACCTCCGCGGCCGGCGCCCTGTACTCGACCTGCCACTGGTGCAGGCCGTGCGCCGGGGCCATCTCCCAGCCTGGGCGGAGCCCAACCGGCTCGACCAGCGCTCTCGCCAGCTCAGCTGCCGAAGTCAGTCCGGTCCCCACCGCCACCAGCGCTCCGGCGAAGTTGCGCATCATCCCCCTGAGGAAGGCATCGGCCCGGATCTCCAGAGTGAGGACCCCGTCGTGGCGTTCGACCTCGGCTCGGTCGACCGTCCGAGTCGTCGAACCCCCGGGGAAAGGACTGCTACCAAAGGCCGCAAAGTCGTGGGTCCCCCGCAGGAGTCGAGCCGCCGCCCGCATCGGAGCGAGCTCAACTGCACGCTGAATCCGCCACTCGTACTGGCGCCCAACCGGGTCCGGCCCAGCTGCGTCCCGCACCAGGTATCGGTAGGTGCGACGCCAGGCCTGCCAGCGGGGATGGAATTCCGACCCCACCAGGCTGGCTTCGAGGACGCCAATGTCCTCAGGCAGGCGGGCGTTACAGCCACCTGCCAGCGCGCCGGGCGTCCAGGCCGAGCGCAAGCTAAAGGAGATCACCTGGCCGTGGGCATGGGCCCCGGCATCAGTGCGGCCGGCTGCCTTGATCACGGGATGTTCCCGGGTCAATTCCGCCAGGGCCCGACTCACTTCACCCTGGACGGTCGCGACCTGAGGCTGGGCCTGCCAGCCGTGATAACGCGTGCCGTCATAGGCGATGACCATTCGATACCAGGCGGCGGCTGCAGCGGCCACTATTCGACCATCTCGATGATCACCACCGGGGCGCCATCGCCCTGACGAGGGCCGCGGCGGATGATCCGCGTGTAGCCCCCGGGACGATCCCGGTAGCGATCCGCGTACTGGGTGAATAGCTTGACGGCCACCTCCTCGCGGTAAACCACCCGGGCTACCCGCCGCCGGGCGGCGAGATCGTCGGTCTTGGCGACTGTGACCACCCGCTCGACCCAGCGCCGAAGCTCCTTGGCTTTGGCCTCGGTGGTTTCAATCCGGCCGTGCTCAAAGAGCGCGGTCGCCAGATTGCGGGTTAGCGCGATCCGATGAGCCGAGGTCCTTCCGAGCTTCCGGCCTGCCTTGAGATGCCGCATCTCCCCTAGCGGTCCCCCTTCTGGAAGAGGTCGTCGACCTCGTCTTCGGCAACGAAGCCCCGCGCCACCAACTTCTCCTTGATCTCGTCCAGCGACTTGGCCCCGAAGTTGCGTAGGGCCAAGAGCTCCTCGATCCGCATCGCCAGGAGCTCGCCGAGCTTGGTGATGTCGTTGGCCTTGAGACAGTTGAGCGCCCGTACGCTGAGCTCCAGCTCCTCGACCGGGACCTCGGCCAAGCGACTCTTGACGTCGGTGCCGACCACCGCCCCACCGGCGGACTCGGTCAGGCTCTCACCGAAAGTAGCAAAGAGACTGAGGTGCCGGGTGTAGTACTCCGCCGCCCGGCTGACCGCCTCGACCGGCGCGATCGTGCCGTTGGTCCAGATCTCGAGGGTCAGCTTCTCCCAATCCGTGTCCTGGCCGACCCTGGTCTTCTCAACTAGGAAGTTGGCCTTGATCACGGGGGTGAAGATGGCGTCGACCGGAATCACCCCGATCGGCTGGCCCTCCTTCTTGTTGCGATCAGCAGGCGAGTACCCCTTGCCTAACTCCACCGTGAGGTCCATGCGCAGCTTGGCGTGGGCCCCATCCAGAGTGCAGAGGTAGAGGTCGGGGTTGGCGATCTCAACGTCCGAGTTCGGGGTGATGTCGGCCGCCGTTACCCGACGACCTCCCTGCACGTCCAGGGACAGCCGGGCCCCCTCGGGGTTGTGGCACGTAAGGCTCAACTGCTTGATGTTGAGCAGGATCTCCCCTACGTCTTCCTTGACGTACTTGATGCTGGAAAACTCGTGGGCGACCCCCTCGATGGAGACCGCTGTCACTGCCGCCCCGGTCAGGGACGACAGCAAGACTCGGCGCAGGGAGTTGCCCAGCGTCGTTCCGTATCCGGCCTCTAGCGGCTCGATCTCGAATCGCCCGTGGTCCTTGGAAGTTTCCACCTCGTGGACCGTTGGCTGTATCGCAGTCTCTGGCATAAGTAGCAATGTCCTCGTTGGTAGCTGGCCGAAGCGCGCCTTGGTTATCGGGAGTAGTACTCGACGATCAGCTGCTCGTCGATGCTGGCATCCATCTCCGGGCGTTCCGGCAGCCGTGTAACGTCCACCCTGAGCTCATCCGGGTAGAGCGTCATCCACCCGGGCATGCCCTGGCTGCCCCGAGACTCCAGTGAGCGGCGGATGGGTTCGAGATCCCGACTGCGCTCGCGCAGCGTGATCACCTGCCCTGACTTCACTTGGAAGGCAGGGATGTTGACCATCCGTCCGTCGACCTTGAAGTGCCGGTGCGACACCAGCTGCCGCGCCTCTTTGCGGGACGCCGCGAAGCCGGCCCGGTAGACGACGTTGTCGAGACGCTGCTCCAGCATCTGCAAGAGCACCGTTCCGGTGACCCCCTTGCGGGCGGCGGCTGCGTCGAAATAGTTGTGGAATTGGGTCTCTAGGACCCCGTAGATGCGGCGGCCCCTTTGCTTGGCACGCAATTGGATGCCGTACTCACTGATCCGACGCCGACGTGACAGCCCGTGCTGGCCCGGCGGAGTGGCATTGCGCTTGGTGAAGGGGCACCGCTCCGAGAGGCATTTGTCGCCCTTCAAGTAGAGCTTGACTCCCTCGCGACGGCAGAGCCGGCAGACCGGAGAATGCGGATTGGCCATCTTGGCTAGCTCCTCAGACCCGGCGCCGCTTAGGGGGGCGGCAACCGTTGTGCGGGACCGGCGTGACATCGGTGATCGAGGTCACCTCGAGACCGGCAGCCTGCAGGGACCGGATCGCGGCCTCGCGGCCGGCGCCCGGACCCCTGACCAGTACCTCGATCGCCTTGAGTCCGTGCTCCATCGCCCGCTTGGCGGCCGCCTCCGCGGTGACCTGAGCCGCGAAGGGGGTGCTCTTACGCGAGCCCTTGAAGCCCGACGAACCCGCACTGCCCCAGGCGATCACGTTGCCGGAGGGGTCGGTGAGGGTCACGATGGTGTTGTTGAAGGTGCTAAATACATGGGCGCGGCCCACCGCGATGTTCTTGCGCTCGCGGCGGCGGGTCCGCACCACCTTTTTCTTCTTCGCCAAATCAGCTCCTCGACAAACCGAGAACCGGTCCGAGTGCGCGGCCCTTGGTCATTTGCCCTTCTTCCGCCGCACGCCGACGGTCTTGCGTGGCCCCCGGCGCGACCTGGCGTTGGTGCGGGTCCGCTGCCCTCGCACCGGAAGTCCCCGTCGATGCCGCAGTCCCCGGTAGGTGCCGATCTCCATCAGCCGCTTGATGTTGAGCGCAACCTGGCGCCGAAGATCACCCTCTACCCTGCCCGGCAGCTCCTTGGAGATCACGTCGCGAAGCCGGACCACCTGGGTCTCGCTCAGATCGTCGGTCTTGGTGTTCTGATCGATCTGAGCGATCCTGAGAAGCTTGTGGCTGGTGGTAAGGCCAATCCCGTAGACGTAGGTGAGACCGATCTCAATCCGCTTGTTGCGGGGCAGGTCAACGCCAGCGATCCGGGCCATCAGTCCTCCAGCCTCATCCTTGCCGCTGCTTGTGTTTGGGGTTCTCGCAGATGACGCGCACCGTTCCTGAGCGACGAATGACCTTGCACTTATCGCAGATCCTCTTTACCGAGGCCCGGACCTTCATCTGACACTCCGCTGCACTGTTTCTCAGACCACGCGAGCCAAGATCCGACCCCGCCCCGGATCCGTGGTCGACAACTCGACCAGAACCCGATCTCCGGGTAGGAGCCGTACGCTCGCCAAGCGTGCCCGTCCCGCTGCGTGGGCCACCACCTTGCCCCCGCCCTCCAACTCCACCCGGAAGAGCGAGTTCGGCAAAGGCTCAAGGACTCTGCCCCGGAGACCGCCGAGGTCATTCATGGTGATGGGCACACGAAAACCGAACGAGCTTCGCCCGCGGGGAAGTATAGCCGATCTGGACTGGAAGCGAAACCGATCAGACCGCCTCCGGAAGTCGGGTCAGGACCTCGGCCCCATCCGATCCGATGGCGATGGTGTGCTCGAAGTAGCACGAGCGCCTCCGGTCGGCGGTGATCACCGTCCAGCCGTCCGGCTCAACTAGGGTTCCCGGCTCACCCTCGTTCACGATCGGCTCGATGGCCAGGCACAGTCCGGGGCGGATCTCGATCCCCCGGCCCGGAAAGCCGTGATTGGGCACTTCAGGCGCCTCGTGCATATCCCGCCCGATGCCGTGCCCCGTGTATCCCCGCACCACCGAGTAGCCGTTCGTCTCGATGTGGGTTTGGACGGCGTGACCGATGTCCCCCAGGTGGTTGCCCGGGACCGCGGCGGCGATGCCCAACTCCAGTGCCTCCCTGGTTACCCGGATCAGGCGAGCTCCCTCCTGGTCCACCTCCCCGCACGATACGGTGAGGCCGGCGTCCGCCCACCAGCCCTGGTAGATGAGGCCGCAATCGAGGCTGACGATGTCGCCCTCGACCAGCCGCCTTCCGTCGGGGATCCCGTGCACCACCTGATTGTTCACCGAGATGCACAGGTGCTTGGGGAACCCTTCGTATCCGAGGAACCCGGGAAAGCTGGCCCGTCGACGGATCTCCCGATTGGCCGCCCGGTCGATCTCGGTGGTGGTGACGCCCGGGGCCACCAGTGCGGCCAGGTGGTCGAGCACCTCGGCCAGCCTTCGGCCTGCCTGCCGCATCAGGTCGACCTCCTCTCTGCGCTTGAGGGTGATCAAGCGATCGCCTGCAGCAGCGCCTGACTGACCTCCTCGACCGGCTGGGCCCCATCCAGTCGGACCACCGGGACGGACTGTGCGAGGTACTCCAGCACCGGTTCCGTCTGGTCGCGGTAGATCCGAAGCCGCTCAGCGATCACGCCGGGGGTGTCGTCACCCCTCTCCTCCAGGCGTGCCCGTAGGGCCAGTCGGGAGATCAGCTGCTCGGTCGGCACATCGAGCACCACCGCGACGTCCAAGGGCCTCTCGAGACCCGCCAGCATCTCCTGGAGCGCGCGAGCCTGAGCCACGGTTCGGGGGAAGCCGTCCAAAACGAAGCCTGCGTCTGCCTGCGGGTCACCGAGGCGGTGCCGGATCATCGCCACGATCACCTCATCCGGCACCAGTTTGCCGGCGTCCAAGTACGCGGCCACGGTCTGGCCCAGCTCAGTTCCCTGAGACCTCTCGTGGCGCAGCATCTCGCCGGTGGCGATGTGCTCCACTCCCAACTCTCTCCTCAGAAACGTTGCTTGGGTGCCCTTTCCCGAACCGGCCGGCCCGAATAAAGCCAGGTTGTGCCGCGCTGCGTCAGCCACCTAGATTTCCCCTCCTCAGTGGATGAACCCGCGGTACTGGCGCATCAGAAGCTGGGTCTCCAACTGCTTCATGGTGTCGAGGGATACCCCCACCACGATCAGCACCGCGGTTCCTCCCAGATAGAGCCCCTGGTTGGGCTGTTGTCCAGTGAGGAGCGCCGTCAAAATTGGAAGCACCACGGTGATGACGCCCAGGAAGATGGCCCCTGCCAGGGTGATCCGGCTCATCACTCGCGCCAGGTATTGGGCGGTCGCGCGCCCGGGCCGGATCCCGGGGATGAAGGTGGCGCTCTTCTTCAGGTTGTCGGCGGCATCTTCAGGATCGAAGGTGACCGCCGTGTAGAAGAAGGTGAAGCCCATGATCAGCGCGAAATAGACGAACTCGTAGGCGATGTCGACCCCGACGATGGGACCGAACGGGTTCCAATTGGTGTGTACCCAGATGGCGACGCCGCCCAGGATCCCGCCGCCATGGCCGGTGGCGGGTGCAAAGAAGTTGCCGAAGATAGTCGGGAAGAACATGATCGAAATCGCGAAGATGATCGGAATCACCCCGGCCTGGTTGACCCGCAGCGGCAGGAAGCTGCTGCGGCCCTGATAGACCTGCCGCCCGACCACCCGCTGCGCGGACTGGATGGGAATTTTCCGGGTGGCCTGCTGGACGAAGATGATCCCGGCGGCGACCACGACCCCAATCACCGCGAACATGAAGACGGTGAAGGTCTCCGCCGAGCCACCGTTGGTGAAGGCCAGGATGCTGCCGGGAATCTGTCCCAGAATCCCCGCCATGATGATGATCGAGACGCCGTTGCCGAGCCCATACTCGGTGATCAGCTCACCAAACCACATGATGATGATGGTCCCCCCGGTGAGGATGACCACAATTTCCAAGATCGTGGGCCAGGAGGTGGTGGGCGACAAGATGGTCTGACCCTGGAAGCTGAAGCTCTCGAAGAGCCTGGTATAGCCGAAGCCCTGCACCATGGCCAGAGCCACCGTGAGGTAGCGGGCGTACTGGGTGAGTCGGCGGCGCCCGACATCCCCCTCCTTCGACATCTCCTTGACCCGGGTGGAGATGACGGTCATCAACTGCATGATGATCGTGGCGTTGATGTAGGGGTTCAGTCCCAGCGCCACGATGGAGATGCCGGCGTTTGACCCCGAGGTGGAAAAGCCGCTGCCCGAGAAGAGGTTGATCAGGCCCAGCAGGCCGTTGCTGTTGAAGAGCTCCCGCAGGGCGGCGCCGTTGACCCCGGGGATGGTGATGGTGGCCAGGGCTCGGAAGACGACGAGGAGCCCAATCGTGATGAGGAGCTTGCGCCGAAGCTCGGGAACCTGCATGGCGGCGCGAAGCGCCCCGAACAGGCTCATGTCGAGCTTTCCTGCCCTCCGCCCTGGGGCTCATCAGCCTCGGGCTCCGACTCCGGCTCCGGCTCCTGATCCTCCGCCGCCTGCGCCTTGGCTCGACTCGCTGCGCGCTTGCGCTGGACTGCCGAAGGCTGGGCCTCAGCCTCCTGCTCCGGCTTGGGAGCATCCAGCAGCTCGACCGTGCCACCCGCCTTGGCGATCGCTTCCAGGGCTGCCCGGCTGGCCCGGTTGACCCGAATGGTCAAGGCGGGAGGTGTCCCGCCACCGGCCAGCAACTTAATGGGTCGGTTGAGGTGGCGGATCAGCCCCGATTTGCGCAGCCCCTCGCCGTCGACCACCGCCCCCGCCTCGAAACGGGCCAGCTTGCCGCAGTTGACCACCTGGTACTCGATCCGGAACCGGTTGTAGAAACCCCGCAGCTTGGGGACCCTCTGGGTGAGGGGCATCTGGCCGCCTTCGAAGCCTCTGGGCAAACTCCAAGAGGTCCGGGAGCCCTGGCCCTTCTGGCCCCGCCCGGCGGTCTTCCCGCCGCCGGCCGAGATCCCGCGACCAACCCGCTTGCGAGAGCGCCTGCTTCCGGCCGGTGGCTTTAGCTGGTCCAGCCTCACTTGCGCGAACTCCGCGCCGACCGCTTGGGGGCCGGCGCTGAGGATAGCTCGACGTCTTCAACCTTGACCAGATGGCGCACGGCGACGACCATGCCCCGGATGGACGGGGAGTTCTGGTGCTCCACCGTCTGGTGCAGCCGCCGCAGTCCGAGAGCCCGGATGGTCCGCTTCTGGTCATCGCCGTAACCGATCGCGCTCTTGACCCAGGTCACTCGCAAGCCCTGCGGCTCGTCACTCACCGCCCGCCTCCTCGGACCCGACCGCCGTCTGCGAAGGTCTGAGCCCTAACTCTGCCAGGGTCTTCCCCCGGAGGCGAGCGACGGTCTCGGCGGTACGGAGCTCACGCAGGGCCGCCATGGTGGCCCTCACGGTGTTGATGGGATTGTCGGTGCCGAGTGACTTGGTGAGGATGTCCTTGATCCCGGCCAGCTCTACGACTGCCCGCATCGCGCCCCCCGAGATCACCCCGGTTCCCGGCGAGGCCGGGCGCAGGAGGACCTTGGCGGCTCCCTGCTTGCGGAGCACCTCATGGGGGATGGTGCGCCCCACCATCGGCACTCGGATCATGTGCTTCTTGGCGTCGTCGACCCCCTTGCGGATCGCCTCGGGAACCTCGCCGGCCTTACCGAGACCGGCACCCACCCGACCCGCGCCATCGCCGACCACCACCAGAGCACTAAAGGAGAAACGACGTCCTCCCTTGACCACCTTGGAGACGCGATTGAGGTTGACCACGCGCTCGGTCAGCTCCCCCCGCGCGTCCCGGTCGGGGCGCGACATGTTCATGCTCATCAAATAGCCTTCAGAATTCCAGACCGGCCTCGCGGGCCGCGTCGGCTAGGGCTTGGACCCGCCCATGGTACAGGTAGCCTCCTCGATCGAAGACCACCTGCTTGATGCCAGCCGCCAGCGCGCGCTCGCCGACGACCTTGCCCACTACCGCGGCACTGGCCCGGGTGGCGCCCTTGGCGTTGAGGGTTGGCTCCGCGGTGCTGGCAGCAGCCAGGGTGCGGCCGGTGCCGTCATCCACCACCTGGGCATAGACGTGGCGCAGGCTGCGGAAGACGCAGAGCCGGGGCCGCAAGCTGGAACCGGTGACTCGAGAGCGCACCCGCCGGTGCCGATGCTGACGTGCTCCGCCTCTTTCAACTTGAGTCATGATTTAGGCCTTAGCTCCCTTGCCGCTCTTGCCGGCCTTGCGACGAACGACCTCGCCCCGGTAGCGCACACCCTTCCCCTTGTAGGGCTCGGGCTTGCGGGTAGCTCGGATCCGGGCCGCGGTCTGACCCACCAGTTGCTTGTCGTTGCCGAGCACGGCGATCCGGGTGGGTTCGGGGACTTCGATCTTGATCCCCGTTGGCGGAGTCATCCGGATCGGGTGCGAGTAGCCCAGCGCCAGCTGCAGATCGGAACCCTGGAGGGATGCCCGGTAGCCGACACCCTGGAGCTCCAGTTCCTTGCGGTAGCCGGTCGTCACCCCGGTGACCATATTGGCGACCAGGGTCCGAGTCAGCCCGTGCAGGGAGCGGTGCGGCGCCGAGTCGGTGGGACGTTCCACCAGGACCTGCCCGCCCTCCTGGCGGACTGTGATCACCGCCGGCAATTCCCGGCTCAGCTCGCCGCGCGGACCGACCACCGACACCGAGTTACCGAGCACGGTCACGGTGACCCCCTCGGGCACGGGGATAGGCGCTCTTCCAATCCTGGACATCAGCTGGTTACCAGACCTCGGCTAGGACTTCGCCGCCCAGGTGCTGCTGGCGCGCTTCGCGGCCGGTCATGATCCCCTTGGAGGTCGAGACCACCGACACCCCGAGGCCGCCGAAGACCCGGGGGATCGACTGGCTGCCCCGATACACGCGCAGACCCGGCTTGCTGATCCGGCGGAGCCCCGTGAGCGGCTTGCCCTGGGGGGTGCGCCGTTTGAACTCCAGCCAGAGCTGGGGGTGCCCCTCGGCTTCCGACAGGCCGTAGCCCTGGATGTACCCCTCGTCCTGGAGGACGCGGGCGATCTCCGCCTTCACCTTGCTGGCCGGCATCTCCACCCGGTCGTGGCCCGCCAGGTTGGCGTTACGGAGCCGGGTCAACATGTCGGCGATGGGATCGCTCAGCATTGTCTCTCTACCAACTCGACTTGCGGATCCCAGGGATCTGTCCCTGGGAGGCACGGATTCTAAAGCAGATCCGGCAGAGCCCAAATTTGCGCATGTAACCACGCGGCCGGCCGCAGAGATTGCAGCGGCTGCGTGCCTGCACGGGGAAGCGCGGGGCCCGCCGACTGGCCATGATCTTGGACTTTTTGGCCACTGGCCGCCCTCCCTAGCGCCGGAACGGCATGCCGAGAGCGGCCAGCAGGCTGCGTCCCTCGGCATCCGTCTTCGCGGTGGTTACGATGGTTATCTCCATCCCCCTCAGCTTGTCAATCTTGTCGTAATCGATCTCCGGGAAAACCAACTGCTCAACCAGGCCCAGAGTCAGGTTACCGTGCCCGTCGAAGCGGGCCACCACGCCTCGGAAGTCGCGGATTCGGGGTAGCGCGATGCTCACCAATCGATCCATGAACTCGTACATTCGGGTGCCCCGGAGAGTCACCTTGAGCCCGACCGGCATCCCCTCGCGCAGTTTGAAGGCCGCAACCGACTTGCGCGCCTTGCGCACCGAGGGCTGTTGCCCAGTGATGATTCGCAGGTCCAAGGTGGCGGCGTCCAGGGCACGCCCGTTCGAGCTGGCTTCGCCGATCCCAATGTTGACCACGACCTTCTCCAGCTTGGGCACCTGCATGACATTGAGGTAGCCAAACTCGGTGACCAAGCCGGGGACCACGGTCTCCCGGTAGCTCTCCAACAACCTGGGGGTGGCGACAGCAGGACTGCTCATGCTCGAGGCGGCCTCAGGTAAGCCTGCTCGCACCGCTTGCAATAGGCCACGAAATGATCGCCCTCGAGGCGCCGGCCCAGCCTCGTTGGCTGGTCGCAGTTGAGGCAGATCAATTGCACGTTGCTGTAGTGCAGCGGCGCGGGGAAGTCGATGACTCCCCCCTGCATCGCGGTGGTGCCTCCGCGGCGAGCACCGGCCCGCTGGTGGCGCTTTCGGATGTTGATCCCGTTCACCACGATGCGCTGCTCGGCTGAGAGGGTCCGCTCGACCACCCCGCGCTTGCCCCGCTCGGCGCCCGAGATGACCACGACGGTATCCCCGGAACGGATGTCGAGGGCCCGCACATGCGGCAGCGGCTCGTGGCGACGGCGGCGCATGACCTAGAGCACCTCCGGCGCCAAGGAGACGATCTTCATGAAGTTCCGTTCCCGAAGCTCGCGGGCCACTGGCCCGAAGATCCGGGTACCGCGAGGATTGTTCTGGGGGTTAATCAGCACCGCAGCGTTGTCGTCGAATCGAATCCTGGTGCCGTCCGGCCGCCGACATTCCTTGGCGGTCCGAACCACCACCGCCTTGACCACGTCGCCCTTCTTAACCCCGGAGTTGGGCTGGGCGACCTTGACAGCGGCCACGATGACATCGCCCAAGGAGGCATAGCGGCGAGCCGAGCCGCCCATCACTCTGATGCAGAGGATCTCTCTGGCCCCACTGTTGTCAGCCACCTTGAGCACCGTCTCCTGTTGGATCACTGACTACCTGGCCCTCTCGACAATCTCGAGCACGCGCCAGCGCTTGGTGCGGCTGAGCGGCCGGGTTTCCATGATCCGGACCCGATCGCCGGTGTGGCACTCGTTAGTCTCGTCGTGAGCCTGAAAGCGGTGACTGCGCCGGAGCACCTTGCGATAGAGGGGGTGGGCGCGCAGGTCCTCGACCTCAACCACCACCGTCTTCTCCATCTTGTCGCTGACAACCATGCCCACCCGCACCTTGCGGCGTTCCCGCACGACCGGAGTCACCTCGGTCATCCCGGCTCTCCCGACATGTCGGCGATCGCCCGGGCCCGCATCAGCGTGTGTACCCGGGCGATCCCACGCCGGACCTCGCGGATGCGCCGGTGCTGCTCCAACTGGCCGGTCGCGCGCTGCAGCCGCAATTGGAGCAATTCCTGACGGCGGTCTCGAAGCGCCTCCTCCAGACCGATGTCGTCTAGCTCCCGCAGCTGTTGGACATCGACGGCCTGCTTGGTCATTCGCCGCCTTCCGAGGTGCCGGCCTCTTCACGCGCGACAAAGCGGGTCTTCACCGGCAGCTTGTGAGCCGCCAGACGCATCGCTTCCTTCGCGGTATCCAAGCCCACTCCATCCATTTCAAAAAGGATCCGCCCCGGCAGGACCACGCTCACCCAGCCCTCGGGATTCCCCTTGCCAGACCCCATTCGGGTCTCAGCGGGCTTCTTCGTGATCGGCTTATCCGGGAAAACTCGAATCCAGATCTTACCGCCTCGGCGCACGTGCCTGGTCATCGCCCTTCGGGCCGCCTCGATCTGGCGGTTGGTCATCCAACAGGGCTCCAGGGCCTGTAGACCATACGGACCGAAGGCCAGCGATGACCCCCGATAGGCGGCGCCCGTCATGCGCCCGCGATGTTGCTTGCGATGCCGAGGACGGCGGGGGATCAACATCTCAGGCGCCCTCTTGAGGTTCGTCAACCGCCGGTTTTACCGCCCGCGTGCGGAGGGTAGCTGGCTTCTTCGGGGACGCTGCAGCTGTTGCCTTGGGAGCGGCGCGCCTCGGCGTGGTCGACTTGGTGGCGGCGGGTTTCGTGGCGCGGCTCACCGCTTCCACCTCGCCAGCTGGGGCGGGCTCAGCCGCTTTGACACGGACCCTGGGCTTGGGCTTGGGCTTGGGCGCGGCCGCCGCAGCCAAGGCATCGGCCCCGGCGCCTGGGACCGGCGACCCCTCGGCCACCACCTCAGCCGCCTGGTCGGCGGCAGGGCTAACTTCGGCAGACACCACCACCGGCGCGGCTTCGGGCCGGCTTAGCGCCGGAGCCGAATCGACCGCGACCGCCGGCTCCGAAGGCGCCTCAGGAGGGGGCACGGCCGTCACCTGAGGTTCGGTGAAATCGCCCTTGTAGATCCAGGCGCTGACCCCGATCTGGCCGAAGGTGGTCTTGGCCTCGGCCTGGCCGAAGTCGATGTCAGCCCTAAGGGTGTGCAGGGGCACTCGACCGTCACGGTCCCACTCGCGCCGACTCATGTCTCCGCCGCCGAGTCGGCCCGAGACTTGGATCCGCACCCCTTTGGCGCCGGCCCGCATCGAGCGCATTACCGACTGCTTGACCGCGCGCCGGAAGGCGATGCGCTTCTCCAACTGATTGGCGACGTTTTCGGCCAGCAACTGGGCGTCCAACTCCGGAGTCTTGATCTCCTGAATGGTGACTCGCACCTTCTTGCCGGAGATCCGCTCCAGGTTGTCCCTCAAGGCATCGACTGAAGCCCCACTGCGGCCGATCACGATCCCCGGCTTGGCGGTGTGAATGATCACGGTCAGCTGGTTGGCCGAGCGCTCGGTCTCGATCCGGGCCACGCTCGCGTTCTTGAGCCGGCTGGCGATCAGCTGGCGCATGGCGAGGTCTTCCTGAAGCAGTTTGGTGTACTCAGGACCACTGGCGAACCAGCGCGCGTCCCAAGTGCGATAGACGCCGAGGCGGAACCCGTTCGGGTGGACTTTGTGTCCCATGCCCTTGCCTATTCCTCCTCTTCCTCAGCCGCCGGCGGCTG
>CABDZP010000072.1_pt1 | contig 16520 bp, 14 predicted proteins | sample 3132201 | NCBI WGS metagenome assembly CABDZP01 (sample SAMEA5534340, study PRJEB31848) | metagenome | biome: tundra; feature: field; material: soil | place: USA | collected 2013-05 | depth 0.45 m | reverse complement strand
CGGCTCCCGTCCAGGCTCACCTCCACCTCGGAGATCCCCCTGCTCCCGGCATAGGCGACCCCGGTCAACAGGTAGCGCCGGCCGGCGCTGAGGGAGCTGTTCCCCGAGGGGAAGTCGAACCTGGAGAAGATCCGAGGGTAGGCGCCCGCGTTCCATCCCTGCTGCTCCCAATATCCCGAGTAGTCATGGGCGGACGGAGCGATGCTGGAGAGCCACTTGGGGTTCTTCATCCCGTAGTGGTCGACCACCAGGACGCGGGCCGGGAACCCGTGCTGAGCGGTGAGCGGCGCACCGTTGAGCCGGTCGGCGACCAGGGTGGTTGAAGCCATGGCCTGAGCCAGGGGCAGGCTCTCGGTGTAGCCATCGGTACAGCCGAACAGGATCTGGGTGGTTCCGGAAGGCACTCCCGCCCGCTGCAAGAGTCGGCTCAGCTGCACCCCCCGCCAGACCCCGGTGCTGATCAGAGTCCCACCGACCGGGTTGGAGATGCACTCCAGGGTCTGAGTCTGACTCTGGTGGGGCTCAGCGAGCAGATCCTGGTAGCTGAGCGAGTACGGATTGAGCCCGCTCACCTGGAGCCGCCAGGTGGTGGCGTCGACCGCGGGCGGTCCGAAGAGGTCCTTGGAGACGACGTAGAAGTCGGAGGTGCGGGTGATCCCCGCCGGCAGCTGGTCGCCGGCCCCCCCCGGGAGCGTCCCCAGGTTCAGCCGGGGCACGGGAGGTGACGTAGCTCGGAGCACGTTGACCCCCAAGTAGCCCAGGGTGATGGCGCCGACGAGGCCGCCGGCGCCGGCCAAGAAGCTGCGCCGGGATCGAGCTCCCTCCGGGGCTGGCCCGCCGCCGCCCGGCCAGCTGCCGCCGTGCTGGGGCAGCCCCAGGAGCAACTCGACCAAGCCGGTGAGGAGAAGCCAGTCCGCCAGAGCGGCGGCGGTGGCCCAGACCGTTAGCGATCCCTCGCCCAGCGCGATGAGCGGCAGGGTCAGGACCCAGAGTCCGAGCGCCGGAGTGAGCCAGCGCAACAGCGGCCACCCTCGCCTGGTGGCCGGGGCGGCGGGGTACGGCGCGACCGCCGTCCAGCTCCAGCCTCCCATCCATCGCCCCAGCACCGCCCCCACCACCACGATCAAGACCGAGGTGCCGAGGAGGAGGAGCGGACGTCCGCGCTCCTGGAGGGTGTCGATCAGGGTGCCGAAGGCGCTGCCGGGCAGCAGCAACGCCAGGCCGTTGCCGATCACCTCGCTGAGGGAGGGCAGCCCGGTGGTGATCCGCAGTAGCAGCGTCGCGCCCACGGTCAGGCCCGCCGCGCAGGCCCCCAGGAGGGCACCGTTAGGCCGCCGTGGATTCACCACGTGTCAGAGGGGGTGGCTCCGGCGCGCCGGAGCGGCCGCGGTCACGGCTGCAAGTTTTTGCGCAGGAACTCCAGGGTGCGCTGCCAGGAGAGCTGATCGGCCTCCTTGTCGTAAACCTCGGGACGGTCCTCGTTGGCGAAGGCATGTCCCGCCCCGGGGTAGACGTGGAAATTGTGGGCAATCTGGGCAGCGTCGAGTCCCTCCGACAGCGTGCGGATCGCTTCGGGGGTTGCGTAGTCGTCATGGTCTCCGAAGTGCCCCAGCACACTGCCCTCGATCCGGTTGAGGTCGGTGTCCGGGCCCGGTGTGCCGTAGAAGGTGACGGTGGCACGGACCTTGTCGTGGGTGGCGGCAAGCGTGACCGCCAGTCCCCCACCCATGCAGTAGCCGAGAGTGCCCACGTACTCGCCCTTGGCCTCCCCGGAGCTGAGCAGGTAGTCGACGGCCCCGCGCAGCTCCTTGGCGGCCCTCGCCTCGTCCAGGGCCATCATCGCCTTGCCCGCCTCGTCCGGCTCGTGGAAGCCCACCACCCGGCCGTGATAGAGGTCCGGCACCAGGGAGGTGAAGCCCGCCTCCGCCAGCCGGTCGGCGGTGCGCTTGATCTGGTCGTTAAGCCCCCACCACTCCTGGATCACCACCAGCCCCGGGCCGGGGCCCGCCGCCGGCACGCTGAGGTACCCGTTGGCTGCGCTGCCGTTACTGGGGAACTCGACCATGCGACCCGCCATCTGCCTTCCCTCCGTTTTCCCAATTGGCTGGGGCAAGGCGCCCCCGGCACTCAACAATAATCAGAACTGCGGGAGAAGCAAAGCCCGGGGATTTCAGAGCCGAGCCGGTCGCAGGTCGCGCAGCAGCAGCCGGGGCTTCCGGCGTCCCCGCCAGCAGTCCACCTCCAACTCGAACAGGGCGTCGACCTTGCGCCCCTCCGGGAGGTGCGCTCGCAGGTGGGGGCGGTTGAAGCTGATCGCCTCGGCGCTCCCGGTGGGGTCCGAGAGGATCACCTTCAGGTGGCCGCCGGTCTTGCCGAGGCTCTCGGTCCGCACCACCGTGCACCCGCTGGCGCAGAGCAGGACCGCGGGATTGCCGGTGCCGTAGGGCTGGAGCAGGAGTAGCTCGTCACCCAGCTCAAGACCGCACTCCCGGAGGTGGACCTCGGCGTCGACCCGGAAGGCCCGGAGCGGCTGGCGAGCACCGAGCTGCTCCCGAACCGCCTCGGCCAGGGTCGGCTCGAACCCGGCAACCGCCGCTTCCTCAGGGGCCAGGCTGAACCCCCCCGCGGAGAGGTGGCCGCCGTAGCTGAGGAGGTGATCCGCGCACTGCCGCAGCGCCTCCACCACATTCAGGCCCGGTACCCCCCGGGCGGAGCCTCGCCACTGGTCCCCCGTCCGGCTGTAGACAAAGGCTGGCCGCCCGTACTCCTCGGCCAGCCGTCCCGCCACCAACCCGACCACCCCCGGGCTGATCTCGGAAGAACCCAGCACGATCGCCGGCAGCTCGTCCGGCATCTCCTCGACCGTCCCGCGAGCCGAGGTCAGCGCCAGCGCCAAAGAGGACCGGCGGGTCTGATTGAGCGACTCCAGCCGGGCCGCCACCTCCTTGGCCTCCCCGGGATCGTCGGCGAGGCAGCACCGCAGCGCCAGCCAGGCGTCGTCCATCCGGCCGGCGGCGTTGATCCGCGGCGCCAAGCCGAAGCCCAGGTTACCGCTGGTCGGAGTGCCGTCGACCCCGGCGCTCTTGGCCAGCAGGGCCAAGCCCAGGGGAGCCTGGTCAGGCCAGGCGCGCAGCCCCTGTCGGACCAGCCAGCGGTTCTCATCCTGGAGGGGCATCATGTCGGCCACGGTGCCCAGCGCCACCAGCGGCAGCTGGGCCGCGGCGGTTCCCTCCGGGACCAAAGCGACCGCCTCCAGCGCCCGCACCAGCTTGTAGGCGACACCCACCCCCGCCAGCCCCTTGAACGGGTAGCGGTCGTCGGGCCGCTGGGGGTTGACCAGGGCGTCGGCGGGAGCCAGCTCGACGCGCCCCGTTCCGACCTCGGCGTGGGGAAGGTGGTGGTCGGTGATGATCAGCTTGAGCCCCTCGGGACGCTCTTTGACCACCTCCACCGCGGTGGTGCCGCAGTCCACGGTTATCACCAGCGAGGCGCCCTGGCGACGGAGCTCCACCAGCGCCTCGGAATTGAGGCCGTAGCCCTCGCTCTCCCGCTGGGGGATGTAGGCGAGTGGCTCGCGCCCCGCCGCCCGGAAGGCCCGCACCAGGAGGGCACAGGCGGTGACCCCATCGGCGTCGTAGTCCCCGTAGATAGCTATCAGCTCGTCCTGTTCCAGGGCGACCCGGACCAACTCGACCGCCCGGGCCATGTCGGCGAGCAGGAGGGGGTCGAACTCCTCGCCGGCTGCCTCTGAAGCTGCCAGGGCCAGCTCGGGGGTGGTGCCCCTCGACCTGGTAACCCGCGCGAAGGCGGACTCGGCCCCATCCCCCTGGGGTTCCGGCAGCGTCCACTCCCTGAGGGCGCGCTTCAACTCATGCTGCAGAACTGCGCGCCAACGGCAGAGAGGGAGGGCTCACCGGCCTTCGATTCTATTCCGACCACCCGGGCCGGGCCCAGAGAGGACACTGGACGCTGTGAGCCGTCGCCAGCCGCGCCGACCCCCCGTCACCGCGGAGGAAGCCCGGGCCAAAGCGGACCGGCGACGCCGCAGCGTCCAGGTCTCCACCTTCTGCCTGCATGCCATGGCCTGGACCCTAGTGACCTTCTACGCCACCGATTACCTTCCCCCCCTGGTGATCCGGCTCACCGTGGGCTTGCACCAGCCAGCCCTCCTGCAGTACCTCACCGGCTACCTCGTCCTGGGCCTGCTCTGCGTAGGGCTGGCCAGTGGCTTCGGCTGCCTCTACGGGCCCCGGATCAGCGCCAGCCGCTACTCCTGGCGCTGGTACGTCTTCCCGGTGGTTCTGGCGCTGCTGCTGATTCCCGCCCAAGGGGCCAATGAGCTGCTGAGCAGGGCCGTCGAGGCGGTCTGCCTGGTGCCGGGGATCGCCCTCGGCGTGAGCCTCAGCCGGCCATCGCGGAGGTGGCGGCGGCGACGACGAGCTCCTGGTCGCGCGGCCGCGCCGTGACCGGCCGGTAGAGGGTGTCGCGCTCCCGCGGAGTCCGGCCCACGCTCCGGATGGCGGCCTCGATCTCCGAGGGATCGAGGTTCTGGCCGTGGTCGGCGCCGCTCATCCGGGTGATCGACTCCTCCATCAAAGTTCCCCCGAAATCATTAGCTCCCCAGCGCAGCGACTCCGCCACCCCCTGCGGGCCGAGCTTCACCCAGCTGGTCTGAATGTTGGGGATGTCACTGCCGAAATAGAGCCGGCAGAAGGCGGTGAAGCGCAGGGAATCCTCGAGGGTCAGCGGTTGGCGGATGCCGAAGTATTTGCCGAGGGTGTTGTTCTGGACCTGGAAGGGCAGCAGCACAAACTCACTGATTCCCCCGGTCTCCCGCTGCAGATTGCGAATCACCTCCAGGTGCTGGAGGCGGTGCCAGGGGGTCTCGATGTGGCCGTACATGATGGTGGAGGTGGTCTGGATCCCCACCCGGTGAGCGGTCTTGACGATCTCCACCCACTCCGCCCCGGTCAGCTTCTCTGGGCAGAGGATTTTGCGCACCTCGTCGACCAGAATCTCGGCGGCGGTGCCTGGCAAAGTGCCCAGGCCAGCATCCTTGAGCTGGCGCAGGACGTCCTCCACCGATCTCCCGGACTCCGCCGCGATGTAGCGGATCTCCTCCGGCGACAGAGCGTGGAGGTGCAGGGTGGGCCAGCGTTCTTTGATCTCCCGGAAGAGCGAGTCGTAGAAGGCGAGGTTCAGCTCCGGGGTGAGCCCGGACTGCATGCAGACCTCGGTGGCGCCGCGCGAGACCGCGTCCTGGAGCTTGGCGAAGACGGTGTCGTGGTCATGAAAGTAGGCGCCCTTGGCTTTGACTGAGCTCCGTCGGAAACCGCAGAACGTGCAGGTCCCGACGCAGACATTGCTGATGTTGACGTTGCGGTTGACGACGTAGGTCACGGTGTCCCCGACCAGCTCCTGGCGGAGCCGGTCGGCGGCCGGTTGGAGCTCCGCCAGTGACTCCTGGTAGACCGGCAGCCGCTCCTGCAGGTGGAAGCCAAGCGTCCTCGCCTTGGCCGCCAGCTCCCCCTCGCTGGGCCAGTCGTACTCGGGGCTGACCGAGTCGCCGTCCATGGAGATGCCGCCCAGGTCGGTGGCCCCGGCCCCCACCAACTCCGGCCAATTGGCGAAGTTGAGGTTGGGCGGGACCTGGACCGCCACATCGCTAGGCAGGATCTCTCGGGCCAGCTGGACCGCCGCCCGCACCGTCTCCGGATCCGGGGCCTTTTGGTCGGCCATCGGCGTTCCCGGCTTGGGGATGAAGTTCTGGACGATGACCTCTTGGATGTGGTGGTGCCGCAGGTGGCAGTCCCTGATCAGCTCCAGGGCGTGGCGCCGGTCTGGCTCGGTCTCCCCGATCCCGACCAGGATCCCCGTGGTGAAGGGGATGCCGAGCTCGCCAGCGGCATCCAGGTGGTCGAGCCGCTCCTGGTAGCGCTTGCCCCCGCCCATGGCGTGGGCTCGGATCTGGTCGGTCCCGGTCTCGAGCATGAGGCCCATCGAGACGTTCCAGGGCTGGAGCCGGGCAAGGCTGGAGCGCGACAGCAGCCCCACATTGGTGTGAGGGAGCAGCCCTCGCCGCATCGCCCGGCGGCAGATCTCCTCGACCAGGTCGACGAAGGCGTCCTCATCAGCCAGGCCCAGGTCGGGCAGCCGCCAGGGCTGCTCTCCGGCCATGATTAGAACCTCGCGGCAACGAAGCCGGCTCGCCTGCTCTAAGTGGTGGTCCACCTCGGGAAGGCTGATCAGCCCCCCGTCATCCTGGCGGTACTCGCAATAGCCGCACCGCCTGAAGCAGCGGTAGGTGACGTCCACCGTGTAGCTGCGGCTGAAGGTCAGGTAGTCGGCCTGGTACTCCGGCTGGTGCCGGGTGGCGACGCCAGGCTGAGTGGGGACGATCGCCTCGTAGGCCATGGCCAGATTATGCGACTCGGCTCGGGGCGCTGGCCTCAGACCCGGGTCGGGACCAGCAGGTTGGGGAAGGTGACCCCGTACTTCTCCACGTAGTTGTCCAGCGCCAGCAGCATTTGCTGCTGGAACGCCAGCCGCTCGACCAGGTCCGATTGGGAGGCCCGGCCGGACTCGCCTGACAGGTGGCGTTGGATCCAGGGGGGGATGGTCGAGACCAGGTGGGTGGCGCCACCGGTCAGGATGACGGTCTCGGGACGGCTGTCCTCCACCCGCAGCCCGACCCGGAGCAGGATCCCGGTGCGATTGGCGAGCGCCCAGACCCTTTCCCAGTGGCCCGACTCCTGGCGCAGCCGGTCGGGACGGGAGTAGCGGATGGCGGGGTCGTTGATGATGCTCATGCCGGAGTCGCCCCAGCGAACGAGGCGCTCCACCACCGGCTCGTCAAGGTCCCGGGCTACCCACAGCACCAACGAGGCACAGCGGTTGTCGAGGTCGGGGGGGAGCACCTGGGTGCCCTGCGCCATGGCCATCGTCAGAACCTCGACGATGCTGGCGTGGCGCAGGCAGTACGCCCGGCCGCCGACCATCTTCAGGTGCTCGGCGCAGGCCACCCAGGAGCAGTCCACGGCGCGCCGGTCCCGGTATAGGCAGCGAAACGCCTCCTGGTTCTCGCAACCGAACTGGTCGCAGCCGCCGCCTTCGGCCTGGCCGTAGTGGACGGGGGCCTCCACTTCCTCCACCGGATTGGGCCGCTTGGCCATCCTTTCAGCGCCTCCCTGGGTGAGAAGTCAGCGGCGTAACGCCCGGGACGGGCTGCGCCACCACCCTCAATCTCACTCGCAATGCCAACCTGGGCCGAAGATAGCAGAGGAACTCAAGCTGGGCAAGGGATATCAGCGTAGATTCAGCGGTTGTGACAGCTCCTTCAGCGCCCTGGGTCAGGGAAGCAGTCGATAGGCCGGAATGGTCATGAAGGGGACGAACTCCGGGGCCAGCGCCACCTCGATGAAGAGCTCCCCCGCCTCCCGGTAGGCGTCGCCCAATTCGGCGATCACCTCGGCCCTGATGGCCAGCACCTGCTCCCGGGGGATCTTCTGGTGGTGCACCCACTGCCAGATCTGCGAGCGGGAGATCTCCGCCGTGGCGGCATCCTCCATCAGGTTGTTGATGGCCGCCGCTCCGACGCCCTGCAGCCAGGAGGCCAAGTACTGGATGCCCACCTTGACGTTGAGCCGAACTCCCGCCTCGGTGATCTCCCCCGGGGTGGCCGCCACGTCGAGCAACTGACTCGCCGTCACCACCACCTCATCGCGTCGCCGGTCGACCTGATGGGCCCGCGAGCCCAGGACCGCGTCGAACACCTCACGGGCGACGGGGACCAAGTCCGGGTGGGCGACCCAGGTGCCGTCGAAGCCGTCCCCGGCCTCGCGGAGCTTGTCGTCGCGCACCCGCTCCAGGGCCAGCTGGTTGACGGCGGCATCACGGCGGCTGGGGACGAAGGCCGCCATGCCGCCAATGGCGTGGGCCCGGCGCCGGTGGCAGGTCTTGACCAAGAGCTCGGTGTAGGCCCGCATGAAGGGGACCGTCATCACCACCGAGCCGCGGTCGGGAAGGATGAACGCTGGGTTGTCGCGAAACTTCTTGATGATCGAGAACATGTAGTCCCAGCGGCCGGCGTTCAGCCCGGTGGAGCGTTCGCGGAGCTCATAGAGGATCTCCTCCATCTCAAAAACGGCCAGCACCGTCTCGATCAGCACCGTCGCCCTGATCGATCCACGAGGGATCCCGAGGTGGTCCTCGGCGCGGCGGCAGGCCACGTTCCAGAGCCCGGCCTCTAGGTGGCTCTCCAGCTTGGGCAGGTAGAGGTAGGGGCCGGATCCCCGCTCCAGCAGCCTCGCGCCGCAGTGGAAGATGAACAGCCCGAAGTCGAAGAGGCTGGCCGAGACCGCTTCGCCATCGACGAGAACATGTTTCTCAGGTAGGTGCCAGCCCCTCGGCCGCACCATTAGGGTCGCGGTCTGCTGGTCCAGCTGGTAGCTCTTGCCCCCGGACTCCAGGGAGATGGTCCGCTCCACGGCGTCGATCAGGTTGCTCTGGCCCTCCAGGCAGTTGGCCCAGGTGGGCGAGTTGGCGTCCTCGAAATCGGCCATGAAGACGCTGGCCCCGGAGTTGAGGGCGTTGATCATCATCTTCCGCTCCACCGGACCGGTGATCTCGACCCGGCGGTCGTTGAGGTCAGGCGGCGGAGGCGCCACCGTCCAGCTCGGGTCCTCGCGGATGGCGGCGGTCTCGGGGAGAAAGTCGGGCAGCTGACCCTCGTCCAGCCGTCGCTGCCTCACGTCGCGGGCCTCCAGGAGCGCTTCCCTGGTGGGCCCCAGCTCCCGCTGGAGGACGGCGACGAAGGCCAGAGCCGCGGGGGTGAGCACCCGCTCACCGGCCGCGCCCCCGTCGCGGAGGACTTCGACCCCGGCCAAGGAATCAGAGGTAGACGTCATGCGGCCGGCGTGGACTCGAACTGGTCCTCCTCGGTCGACCCTTGCAGCGCCAGGGTGGCGCTCTCGCCCCCGGTGACCGTCTCCAGCACCGCGTCGAAGTAGCCGGCCCCGACCTCTGTTTGGTGCCGGGTCGAGGTGTAGCCGTGTTGCTCCAACTCGAACTCGCGCTGCTGGAGCCGCACGTAGGCGCTCATGCCCTCTTCCGCGTACCCCTTGGCCAGCTCGAACATCGAGCTGTTGGCGACATGAAAGCCAGCCAGGGTCACGAACTGGAACCGGTAGCCCAGCTCCCCCAGGCGCCACTGGAAGGCGGCCACCTCGTCATCGCTGAGGTGAAGCTTCCAGTTGAACGACGGCGAGCAGTTGTAGGCGAGGATCTTGCCGGGGTACTTGGCGTGAATCGCCTCCGCGAACCGGGCCGCCTCCTCGATGTGCGGGATGGAGGTCTCGAACCAGAGGGCGTCCACCAGGGGAGCAAACGCCAGCCCGCGGGCGATCACCGGCTCGATGCCGGGGCGGACTCGGTAGAAGCCCTCGGAGGTGCGCTCGCCAGCGAGGAACTCCTGGTCGCGAGGGTCGATGTCGCTGGTCAGCAAGGTGGCGCTCAGGGCGTCAGTCCTCGCCACCAGCAGAGTCGGGACGTCGAGCACATCGCTGGCCAGCCGGGCCGCGACCAGGGTCCGCTCAAATTGGCTGGTCGGAACCAGAACCTTGCCACCCAGGTGGCCGCACTTCTTCTCCGAGGCCAGCTGATCCTCGAAGTGGACCGCCGAGACCCCCGACTCGATCATCGACTTCATCAATTCGAAGGCGTGCAGCGGACCGCCGAATCCTGCCTCGGCGTCGGCCACGATCGGGACTACCCAGTCGCCGTCGTGGTGTCCCTCGGCCCAGGCGATCTGGTCAGCCCGGAGCATCGCGTTGTTAAGCCGCCGGGCCAGGGCCGGGGCGCTGTTGGCCGGGTAGAGACTCTGGTCCGGATAGGTCTCCCCGGCGAGGTTCGCATCGGCAGCCACCTGCCATCCGGAGAGATAGATCGCCTTCAGGCCAGCCTTGACCATCTGCACCGCCTGCTGCCCGGTCAAAGCACCCAGGGCCGGAACGTACCCGGAGTTGGTCAGCATCTCGAAGAGGCGCTCGGCACCTCGCCTGGCAATGGTTTGCTCAACGTGGATTGAGCCCCGCAACCGGACCACCTCCTCGGCGGAGTAGGGCCGGGAGATACCCTGCCACCGGCTGCTCTCCCAGTCGCGCTTCAACTCCTCGGCCTGGCGGTCAGCACCACCCGACTTGCTGCCGTTCGAATTACCTGGGGTAGCTGTCATGGGCTGGTGCCTCCTATCTGGGCGCAAGCGAAATAACGGGAAAGGGAGGAGAGCATTTCAGCGGGAGCGCCAACCGCCTGGCTCGCGAAGGTGCACCACCAAGTGGGCGGCACGCCGCGGGCGGGGTCGACCCCTCGGCTCGATAAACCCGACCCTGCGCCCATCGCCAGATCCTAGGGGGGAAGGTGGCACCTGTCAAGAACCCTTATTCGTGGTGTGTTGTAGCTCAGCGAATCTGACCGCCCGGGCTCAGGGGGTGGCGCGGTGGAGGCCGGCCTCCTCGGCAGCTACCTGCTGGCGGACATCGAAAGAAGCGAATTCCTGCAATCCGGCAACCAGGGCGGTGGCGAGGTGGCGCGCCTCCAGGCTGCGCACACTGGTGGGCACCACCCGGACCGCCTCGGCTCGGATTTCAGCGGTGACATCGACCAATTCGCCGGCAGCCAGCCGGCGCTCGGCCGCCGCCCGCAGGGACGGTCCCGCCGCTCGCCGGGCCAGGGCCCTGCCTGCCTCGACTTCGGCCACTACCGAGGTCAGCAGCGTCCAGGATGCCGGGATAGCCAGCGGACGGCGGCGGCGTGCTGTGGCTCGTCGGGGGCGAGTGCTGCGAGCAGGACGGAGGTGTCGACGTAGACGGTGACCTGATCCTGGCGGTCGGTCATCGGTCCGTGTCCCTCTGCTCGCCGAGGGCGGCTGCCAGTCCCCATGCGGGCAGGTCAGCGGCAAGGACCGCCGCCAAAGCCGTGGGGTCGGCTGCCCTGGTCACCCCGGCCTGGCGTGGCCGCTCCAGCCGGCTGCCCCTAGGTGGTGATGGTGGCGCTGGTCTCGAGGTCGAAGAACTGGAGGTGCTCGGTATCCGGGACGAGCGTCACCGACTGACCCACCTTGAGCTGGACCCGCGGGTCGACTCGAGCCACTCCCGGAGCCGTCTTGTCACTGCCCCCGGCCCCGATGGCGAGGGGCAGGGTTTGGTCCTCGCCCTCGGCTGCCGCCCCCTCGGGGCGGATGTGGTCGGCCTTGATCCGGAAGTGAACGATGACCTCGGCGCCCAGCGACTCCAATAGGTCGATCTCGGCGTGGAGCACGGATGGGTTGTCGGGGAGTTCGTGACCCACCGCCAGATGCTCGGGCCGGATCCCCACCGCCACCTGGCGTCCCCCGTATTGGGCCAGGGCCGGACGCTCCTTTAGCTCGGAGGGGGGGACGACGATCCGCTGGTCGCCCAGCCTGACCGCCACCTGGCCGTCGTCTGACTCCAGCCCGCCCTGGTAGATGTTCATCGCCGGGGAGCCGATGAACGCGGCCACGAAGAGGTTGGCCGGGTGGTCGTAGAGGGTCTGGGGGGCCTCGCACTGCTGGAGTACGCCGTGGGCCAGCACCGCCACCCGGTCCCCCATGGTCATGGCTTCGATCTGGTCGTGGGTGACGTAGAGGGTGGCCACCCCCAGGCGGCGCTGGAGCCGGGACACCTCGGCCCGCATCTGGACCCGAAGCTTGGCGTCCAGATTGGAGAGGGGCTCGTCCATGAGGAAGACGGCGGGCTCCCGGACCAGGGCCCGGCCCATCGCCACCCGTTGGCGCTGGCCCCCGGACAAGCTGGCGGGCTTGACGTTGAGCATGCCCTCCAGCCCAAGGGTCTGAGCCGCCTCCTGAACCCGGCGGTTGATCTCGGCCTTGTCCAGGTGCCGCAGCTTGAGCGAGAAGCCGATGTTCTCGGCCACCGTCATGTGGGGGTAGAGGGCGTAGTTCTGGAACACCATCGCCACGTCCCGCTCCTTGGGGCTGAGGTCGTTGACCACCCTGCCCCCAATCCGGACCGTGCCCCCACTGATCTCCTCCAGTCCCGCCACCATCCGCAGAGCGGTGGTCTTGCCGCAGCCAGAGGGCCCCACCAGGACCATGAACTCGCCGTCGGCCACGTCCAGGCTGAGGTCCGAGACGGCCTGGTTCTTGTTGGGGTAGACCTTGGTCACGTGGTCAAGTTCGATGGTCGCCATAGCTGCGGTCCCTCCTTGCTTCTAGCCTTTGAGGCTGCCGGCGGTCAGACCGCTGACGATCCGGCGCTGGGCGATCAGGACCAGGATCGCGATCGGGATGGTGATCACCACCACCGCGGCGTCGATGCGGTTGTAGAAGGTCTGGAACTGGCTCTGGCCGAAGATCACGATCGCCAGCGGGGCGGTGAAATGAGACGGACTGTCGAGGAAGGAAAGCGCAAAGGCGAAGTCGTTCCAGGCCAGGATGAATGACAGTATCCCGGCTGTGAAGACTGCCGGAACCGAGACCGGGATCACCACCTTGCGGAGCGTCTGGAGTCGGCTCGCGCCATCCACCAGGGCCGCCTCCTCCAGCTCCTTGGGGATCTGGGCGAAGAAGTTGCGCAGCAGCCAGGTCGCCAAAGGAAGGGTGTAGACCAAGTAGGTGAGGATCAAGGGATAGATGTTGTCCAGCAACCCGAAATCACGGTAGAGCAAGAAGAGCGGGCCCACCATGGCCAGCACCGGAAAGAAGCCGGCCAGTAAGACAAACGTCAGGATCACCCCCCCGCCCCGGATGGGCAGGCGCGCCAGCGCGTAGCCGGCCAGCGAAGCCACCACGACGGTGACCACGGTGGTGGCCAGCGCCACGATGGCGCTGTTGATCAGCGGCGTCAGGAAGTGGAGTTGGGTGAAGTCGTCGATGTAGGAGGAGAGGGTGAGGTGCGCGGGAATGAGGCCATTGGCGCCGCCCACTCCCTGGACGAACTCGGAGTTCGACTCCAGCGAGGTGCGCAGAATCCAGAAGAAGGGGAAGAGCGCGATCAGCACCACCACCGCCACCGCCAGGTAGAAGAGCAACTGGCTGCCGAGGTGGCGTCGACCCCTCGGGCTTCGCCAGCGGTGGACCGCCGGCACCGCGCTTGGAGCCGGGGCGGCCAGAGCGGTGCGGGCGGGACTGGTGGCCATTACGTCTTGGGCCTCATCACCAGCACGATGCCGCCTGCGATCAGGAGTGAGATCACGACCAGGCTGATGGAGATAGCGCCGCCGTAGCCGAAGTTGGTGTTGACCAGAAAGGCTTGCCAGTTTAGGTAGGAAAGGGTCTCGGTGGTGGTGCCGGGACCGCCTCCGGTCATGATGTAGATGATGTCGAAGACCAAAAAGGCCTGCAGCGTACGGAAGATCACGGCCACCATCAGGGCCGGACGCAACAGCGGCAGGGTCATGCGCCGGAACGATTGCCAAGCGGTCGCTCCATCAATGCGGGCGGCCTCGTAGACGTCGCCAGGGATCAACTGCAAGCCCGCCAACAGGATGATGGCGATGAACGGCACGTTCTTCCAGGCGTCGGCGACCAGGATCGCCGCCCAGGCGGTCCACTCCCCCGCTAGCCAGGTGGTGTTGGAGCCGGGCAGGTGGAGCAGCCCCAACACGTAGTCGACGAAGCCGCTGCGCTGATCGAACATGGTGGTCCAGAGCATGGCCGAGACCACCGTTGGCACCGCCCAGGGGATGAGGATGGCCGCTCGCATCAGGCCCCGGCCCCGGAAGCCGCGGTGGAGCATGAGGGCTAGGCCCAGGGCCGCGACTGTCTCCAACACCACCGAGACCGCGGTGAAGGCCAGGGTCCGGGCCAGAGCCTGGGGGAAGCCCGTCGCGGTGGCCAGTTCCTGATAGTTCTTGAGGCCGACGAAGTTCTGGGGCGCGCCGGCGTTACTGAGGACGACGTTGTGGAATGAGTTCCAGAGGTTGTAGACAAGGGGATAGCCGGTGACCAGCAGCAGCAGGATCACCACCGGCGCCACCAAGGCGTAGCCCAGGCGGCGATCGGCCTTGCGGGCGACCCCGGCCGTGGGCGGGGCCCCGCCCATCGAGGGCAGGCGGAACCGCCGCATCACCGACCGGGCGCTCACGGCGGCCCCCCTACCTGGCTACTGCAGCTGCCTTCCGGCCATCACCCGCCGGCGTCCGCCTTGACGATCGGCGCGGCCGTAGCCAGCGCCTGGGCGGGCGGGGTCAGGTTGGAGAAGACCGAGGAGAGCATGGTCTGGAGGTCAGACGAGATCTGGAGGTAGTTGGGGTTGACCGGGCGGGGCTGCGCGTACTTGTTGAGCGTCTCCACCTGCGCGAAGTACGGGGCAGCCTTGAAGAGGGCCTTGGTGTAGGCCGCGGGCAGGGCGGGGGGATCACCGGTCGCGATCGCTCGCGCGGTCTCGACCTTGGAGCTGGTCAGGTACTGGATCAGCTTCCAGTCCGCGGCCGAATGGGTGCTCTTGGCGTTGATGGCCAGCATCTCACCGCCCAAGGCCGAGCCCGGGGTGCCCCCAGGGTTGGCCGGGAAGGGGATGTAGCCGACATGGCCTTTGGCGGGGCCGCCCGTGGACGCCACCACCGAGGCCACGAAGGGGTAGTTGATGGCGAAGGCGGCGTTGCCAGCCTGGAACTCGCTCTCGACCTGCCCTTCCTGCCAGCCGGTGACGGCCTGGGGGGCGATCTTGTTGGTGTAGATGGCGTCAGAGAGCCACTGCAGCGCCTGGCGGTTGCCCTTGGTGTTGAGCTGGAGAGGGTTGAGCTTGCCCCCGAAAGCCCCATCCACGGTCAGGAACGCGGTGATGGCACCCTCGTACTTTTGCCCCTCGAAGGCGATCCCCTCCTTGAGCGAGGGATCCGCCTGCATCGCCGCCTGCGCGTCAGAGACGACCTGAGCCGGGGAGGTGGGCGGGGTTTTGATCAGATCGGTGCGGTAGAAGAGCCCTTCCGGGTTGTCGAACCAGGGGATGGCATAGGCCTTGCTCTTGTACATACCCGCCGCCACCTCGGTGGCGAAAAACTGCTTCAGGTTGGGCTTCAGGCTGCTCAGGGACTTGATCCAGCCCGCCTTGCCGAACTTGGCCGGGTAGGTCACGTCCGACTCCAGCACATCGGGGCTGCTGGAGCCGGCGATGAAGCGCTGCTCCAGCTGCTGCAAGTAGGTAGTGGAGTTGGGCGACAGCACCAGGATGTGGACCTTGATGCTGGGATTGGCCTTCTCGAAGTCGTTGATCGCCTTCTGGGTCTGCTGACCTTCGCTGCCCAACCCGGACTCAGCGAAGGTGATCGTCTGCTTGCCGGCGGCGCTGACGGGGCTGCTCGCGGCCGCCTCCGCTAAGGCGGTCATCGCCACGAGGGTCGCCACCCCCAGGGCGACCACCCTGCTCGGTCGTCTGGCGCGCATCCGCCATCTGATCATGGCACCACCTCCTCCACACCGATTGAGGCGGGCAGCGCCCGCTCAGGACCCTTCGTTCGCTCATGAGGTCGACCCGTTCGCGTTCTATCACAGCTAGCTCAAGTCTGTCCAGTCGCCGTGCGTCGCGATACCCGGTAGTTCACGACCGGTCCCCTGCCTCAGGTGGTCGCCGCCGCGGCCGGCGAGGCCGAGAGCGGCCGCAGCGAGCGGGCGCCCTAGGGACCGAGGCTCGGCCGCGCCCGAGACCCCCCCTCCCACCTTGCCCATCGGCACCGGCAGCCATAGGGGTGGCTTCGCTGTTACCGAACTCAGAGACCGACGCTGTGCCCATCGGACTTCTTTGACAGCCCAGGCTGAAGGACCCGGCGGCCTGGGCCAGCTCTGACCAAGAGCGGGCGGGCGGAGCGCGGGCTACCGGCGGGCGGGCGCGGCTGGCGTTCGGGTCACGGTCGCTTGACGCTACGGGTCCGGCGCCGGGGCCGAATGGTCCGCTTCCCCTCCTGCGCCACGACACTTATTGAGCCGTCGGGCTCCAATTCCACCAACGTCGTCTCTTTGACGTCGTCCACCCCGTGCTCGCGCAGGGCTGCCTCGGCATCCTCCTGATCCAGCCCCTGACTGCGCAGGGCACCGGAATCCCAGCGCCCCTCGGACGCCAGCACCGTCGCGGGTGGCTGCAGAAGCTCGCGTATGAACTTATTGCGCATGCGGCCCTGGCCGACCGTCCAGTTGACTGCCAGCAACGTGCCGATGATGAGAAGTCCGCCCACCAGCGAGCTGTCAGGACCGGTCATCGCCGGCTGCACCGCGTTGGCGACCAGCAGCACCAGGACCAGGTCGAATACGGTCATCTGCCCCAGCTCACGCTTGCCGAAGAACCTGAGGCCGATCACCATCACCACGTAGATCGCTACGCAGCGGATCACGATGTCCCAAGGGGCGAGGGCGAGGTGGGTCAGGTCCATAAATACTCTCCAGTGGTGACGGGCTCGGCCAGAGCCGGCCGAGCGCAGGTGGCATCAACCCGCTGATGATCGGGGCAGCCGCCCACCCCGTGCGCCGGCGCGATCGCCAAGAGCCC
>CABDZP010000070.1_pt1 | contig 16876 bp, 15 predicted proteins | sample 3132201 | NCBI WGS metagenome assembly CABDZP01 (sample SAMEA5534340, study PRJEB31848) | metagenome | biome: tundra; feature: field; material: soil | place: USA | collected 2013-05 | depth 0.45 m | reverse complement strand
AGCGCACCTTTGGGAGCGGTGATGTTGAATCTCCTCCCGAAATCGCGGAAGTCAACGTAGCCAGTGCTGGCCTCCACCCAACGAAGGGGATACGGCGCGCCGGTCGTCGCGACGTAGATGGTCCCGGCGTGGGGCTCCGTGACGGAGATCACCGGCTGGCCCTCGAAGCGGCTCCCCTTGCCCTTGACCGAGGACTTGGCATCCTTGGTGAGCTGCTGGGCGAGCGCCTTCGGCGAGGTGAGACTGCCGAAGACCTGGGTGAGCTCAGCGGCGGTGGAGCTGCTGGCGGCGATGTAGACCCAGCGATTGCCGAGTACCGACTGCAGGCTGGCACCCCCAACCTGGCTCCAGAGGGTCTTACTGCGGAAGTAGTCGATTCCATGCAACTCCTCGGCTTGAAAGGAGAGGGTGGACGAGGTGAAGGTGCCCCCACCCACGTTCTTTCCCTCGATGTCGAAGGTGAGGGAGGCCTCGCTGCCCTGGGTGGTGGAGGTGGCCTGGATTTCGAGGGTCCGGGCCGACTGCAGCGCTTGGCCGGCAGCCTTCACGATCGCGAACGCAGATTCCTTCTGGACACCGTTGGGTGCGGCTGCGCAAGAGGCGAGGAGCAGGGCCGCGCTGATCACGGCCGCGCCGATGGCCACGCGGCGGTGAGGCGAGCGACCGGCACCGCTGGTCAGGGATGGGGGGTGTGTCAATTGGGTTCCTAGCGCGGCGCCGGCAAGCGCCACCGCAATCGCTGTTCCGAGCCGCGAAGGTCTCTCCACGGCGATTGCCTGCTGCTGCTGCTGACCTCGGCATCGTAGTCCAAGGCGGCCAGTCGGCACCTCCCCACAAGTCGAGCCGGGACCCGCTCCCGGGCGGAAGACCGGGGCGCAGAACCCGGCCGCGGGACCTCGCCTCCAGAGGGCTAAACTCGGGCCCATGGCGATGTTCGACCTCTCCGGCAAGGTGGCTCTGGTAACCGGCGCTTCGCGCGGGCTGGGTCGGGCCGACTGCCTCGCGCTGGCTCGCGCCGGAGCCGACGTGGTGGTGACTGACATCCTCATCGAGTCCGACCCGGAACTCCTCCAGGTGGCGCAGCGCACCGCCAGCGTGCTGGCCCAGGTGATGGCGGCCGAAAACGTGGTGTATGCCGAACAGACCGCCGAGGAGATCCGCCAGATGGGACGGCGCTCCAGGGCTTTCCAGATGGACGTCACCGACCGCCAGCAGGTGGCAGCGGTGATGGAGCAAGCTGCGGCCGAGTTCGGCGGGATCGACATCCTGGTCAATAACGCCGGCACTCTGGATCACCTGGGCCAGCTGGCTGACCAGTCCTTTGATCTCTGGGAGCGCGACCTGCGGGTCAACCTGAGCGGCGCCTTCAACTGCACCCAGGCAGCCTGGCCTTTCCTCAGGGAGGGCGGCTTCGGACGGCTGATTTACATGTCCTCAGTGGCTGGCACCCAGGGGGGGTTCGGCCAAGCGAGTTACAGCACCACCAAGGCGGGGCTGCTGGGCCTGATGCGCTCGGCGGCGCTGGAGGGCGCCCGCCACGGGATCACCAGCAACGCCATCGTGCCTGGGGTTATCGCCACCGAGGCCTTCAACACCGGCCCGCCCAGCATGCGCGAGCGGATGGTGCTGCGCACGGCGATGCGGGAACCCGGACGGCCCGAGGACGTCGCCCACGCGATTTGCTTTTTGGCCAGCCCCGAAGCGGGATACATCACCGGGGTGGCTCTGCCGGTGGCGGGAGGGATCGATCTCTTCACCTTTTGAGGTGAGCTAGGAACCGAAGCTGGGCCCAACTTCGGTTCTCCCCTGGTATAGTGGCGGCCGCCAGACGATGTCCCGGGCGGCGATTCAAGGCACGACCGAGCAGTCCTGGCCAGAACGCGATTTGGAGGATGCTCGGATTGAGCCTCGCCGACGTTACCCTAACCTGCCGCGAGTGCGGCTCGGAGTTCGTCTTCACTGCCGGAGAGCAGCAGTTCTACCAGTCGAAGGGGCTGGTCAACCAGCCCACCAGGTGTCAGCCGTGCCGACAGCTGGCCAAGGCGTCGCGCCAGGGTGGTTCGAGTGGTTCGAACGGTTACGCCTCAGCTGGTCCTAGGCCACCGCGCCAGATGTACGACGTGGTCTGCGCGGACTGCGGGAACATGACCCAGGTCCCCTTCCAGCCCAAGTACGACCGTCCGGTGTACTGCAGCAACTGCTTCGAGAACCATCGGGCCGCACGCTAATCCCGGGGCGGCGCCGGCGCCAGCCGACGCAGGGCCCCAAACCCTTCCTCTAAGGCCCTCGAATCGACCGCGCTCGCCCGAATGATGACGCCCCCCGCGGCCTGGGGATAGGAGCCGAAGCTCACCTGCGGATAGGTGCTCTCCAACTCGGTCAGCACCGGGAAGAAGCTCGACTCCGCGACGCCTGAGAAGTACAGCTCCCGGTAGTGCCGTCCGCCCTCCCCCTTCAGGTAGACGGGCTCAATCTCCTCCTCGAAAATCGCCTGCAGCTCCGTCGGCACCCCAGGTAGGACAAACAGCCAGCACGGCTCCCCTTGGCTGGATATCTCGATCGCCAGCGGGGGAGCACCTCCGACCGGGTTGCGGAGCACGGTCGCTCCCAGGGGAATCAGAGCCATCTTGAGGGTGCCCGGGTTCGGCTCTGGGCTGTTCGCTCTCCCCTCCCGAAAACGCTGGGCCACCCGCTCTCTGACGTTGGCCAGGACCAAGGGGTCCTCGACCAGCCCCACCCCCAGCATCGTGGCCACGGCGGCCATGGTGCGGTCGTCCGGAGTCGGGCCCAATCCACCACAGCAGAACACCCGATCGGCGCCCCCCGCGACGGTCGCCCGCAACTCCTCGGCGAGGGCGTCCACCCGGTCCGGGACGACCACAATCCGAGAGCAGGGATAAGGTCCCCCACTGAGCCGGCGGGCGAGCCAGGCCGAGTTGGTGTCCATGGTGTGGCCCGAGAGCAGCTCATCACCCACCGCTACGATCCAGCTGACCAAGGTTCTTCCTGCTCCTGCGCTCGCCACCGGTGCGGAATCCGCCGCTGTTCGGGTCCCATGATGCCCCTCCGCGTCGAGGATGGGCCGGCCGGGCAGGGGCGGAGATGGTCCTCGGGGCTCCCCTCGCCGATATAATTCGACGGCTCCGGTCAGCGCCGCTCGCGGGCACCGCACCGGACGGCGCGCCTCTCTTTCTGCTCACATGCCGCCGCGCGCGGCCGGAGGATCACACCGCAATGACTCGAACCGTGCTGATTCCGGTGCTAGTCGCCGGACTGCTGGCCCTGGCCTACGGAGCCATCCTGGCCTTCTGGGTGATGCGACGGTCGGCCGGCAACGAGAAGATGCAGGAGATCGGCCAGGCGATCAGGGAGGGGGCCTCCGCCTACCTCAACCGGCAGTACATGATCATCGCCGTCATCGGCCTGGTGCTGGCCCTCGTGCTGTTCCTAGGTGGGCTGGTCAGCCCGGCCCTAGGCTGGAAGACGGCCCTTCTGTTCATCTTCGGGGCGGTGCTCTCCGCCAGCGCCGGCTACGTCGGCATGAACGTCTCGGTGCGCAGCAACTACCGGACTGCCGAGGCCGCCCGCAGCGGCCTGGGCCCGGCCCTCAAGGTGGCGTTCAACGGGGGCGCCGTGACCGGATTCTTCGTGGTTGGTTTCGGCCTCTTGGGGGTCACCATCGCGTTCTGGATCCTGGATCAGCCATCCGCCATCGTGGGGCTGGCCTTCGGCGCCTCACTGATCTCCGTCTTCGCCCGCCTGGGTGGGGGCATCTACACCAAGGCCGCCGACGTCGGCGCCGACCTGGTGGGGAAGATCGAGGCCGGCATCCCCGAGGATGACCCGCGCAATCCCGCCGTGATCGCGGACAACGTGGGTGACAACGTGGGCGACTGCGCCGGGATGGCCGCCGACCTGTTCGAGACCTACGCGGTGACCGCGGTGGCGGCCATGCTGCTGGGCGGCCTGGAGTTCCACAACTTCGGCCTCACCGTCTATCCGCTGCTCCTCGGCGCCATCAGCATCGTCGCCTCGATCTTCGGCACCCTCTTCGTCAAGATCGGTAAGGGCGGCTGGATCATGGGCGCCCTCTACCGAGGTCTGGTCTCGGCAGGGATCTTCGCCATCATCGGCTTCCTGATCGTGACCCTGGTGCTGAGAGGCAACGGTGGGCTCTCGGCGAAGGTCCTGGGCCACCCGGTGCTGAACCTCTTCTGGGCCGGGGTGATCGGGATAGTGATCACGATCCTGATCGTGGCCATTACCGAGTACTTCACGGGCAGCCAGTTCAACCCGGTCAAGAGCATCGCGAAGGCCTCCCAGACCGGTCACGCCACCAACATCATCGCTGGGCTGGCCGTGGGCCTGGAGGCGGCGGCGCCCCCGGTCCTGGTGATCGGGATCGGGATCCTGGGCGCCTACGCCCTGGCCGGTCTCTACGGCATCGCCATCGCCGCCATGAGCCTGCTCAGCATGGTGGGCATCGTAGTCGCCATCGACGCCTACGGCCCGATCACCGACAACGCTGGGGGGATCGCCGAGATGGCCAAGCTGCCCGGGTCGGTGAGGGCCGTCACCGACCCCTTGGACGCGGTCGGCAACACCACCAAGGCGGTCACCAAGGGCTACGCCATCGGCTCGGCGGCGCTGGCGGCCCTGGTGCTCTTCGCCGGCTACACCCAGACTCTCGGCCACCACCACTTCGACTTCAGCCTCGACAACCCGCGGGTCATCGTGGGCCTCTTGTTCGGGGGCATGCTGCCGGTGATGTTCGCCTCGCTCTCGATGCAGGCGGTGGGCCGGGCCGCCGGTGGGATCGTGGAGGAGGTGCGGCGCCAGTTCCGGGAGATGCCGGGGATCATGGCGGGCACCGAGCGGCCGCTGTATGGGCGCTGCGTCGCCATCGTCACCCGGGCGGCTCAGCGAGAGATGATCCTGCCGGGGCTGATCCCGGTGGCCGCCCCTCTGCTGATGGGGTTCATCCTGGGCCCGGTCGCGCTGGGCGGGCTGCTGATCGGCACGATCGTGGTGGGGCTGTTCCTGGCCCTCCAGATGACCTCCGGCGGTGGGGCCTGGGACAACGCCAAGAAGTACATCGAGGAGGGTCACTACGGCGGCAAGGGGACTGAGACCCACGCGGCCGCGGTCACCGGCGACACCGTGGGCGACCCCTACAAGGACACCGCCGGGCCGGCGATCAACCCCATGATCAAGGTGGTCAACATCATCGCCATCCTGATCGCCCCTCTGATCGCCACCCACTTCTTGATTCACTGAGAACAGGGGTAGCGCCGCTGCGGCCCGCCTCACCGGCGCCCTCGGGTTCCGCCAGCAATATGCAAGACACTCAACTAGTCGAGTACCAGCAGGAGATCGGGGAGCTTCAGCGCAAGCTGGTCGAGCTCCAGGAGAATGAGGCCGCTCCGGCGCTGATCGAGGAATACTCAGCCGAGGTGCGGATCCTGTCGGCGCTGCTGGAGGCCGCCAGCACCCTCAGCGAGGAACTCCAGACTGACCCGGGGCTGAGCTCGCAACTGGCGCTGCGGGGATTCCAACCGACTCAGTTCCGCGAGGTCTACGCCTTCGTCTACGAGGCAGCCCTGGAGATCGACCGGGCCGGAGCCGAATTCGCTCGCGAGGTGGAGAGAACCGACTTCAGCCAGCTGCTGAGGGACTAGCGCAGCAACCATGGCTCTCTCCGACCGCGACGGGTCGCGGCTACCGGGGTAGCCCTCGTCCTAGCCGGCAGCGGGAGGGACGAGCTGGTCCAGTTGCAGCACCACGCTGCTCCAGACGGCCGCGGTCTTGCCCGCCGGAGGCGGCGGCACCCCGGCCAGAAGCATTGCACTGCCGGCGGGCAGGAGGGCGGCATCTCGCCCGCGCGGAGTGGATGCCGCGGCCCTGGGGACCCCTCGACCGCGCATCCCGCTGTCCCTCCGCCGTGCCGGTGAATTGACCTGGAACAGCGGCGAGTGGTGGGGAGAAAAAGATCCGGGCCCGGCGCGCGAAAAGGCGGGAGCCGGACGTCAGTTCGCGCTGGCGCAGGTGGCGCAGAGGCCATGGCCGAGGAGCTCCACTCGCTCTAGGTCGAAGCCGAGGGGCCTCGCTGCGCTGCTCACCCACTCTGGGACCTCGGGACAGCTGACATCGAAGGTGCCACCGCAGCGATCGCAGACCAGGTGCTGGTGGGACTCGCTGCCCGCCATCACCGCCTCATAGTTGTTGGCGTGACCGAGCTGGATCTTGCGGGCCAGGCCCAGGTCGACCAAGAGGTCGAGGGTGCGGTACACGGTGGTTCGCTGGAAGCCGGGCAGCTTGCGCCCGATGCTGTTGCAGAGCTCATCGGCAGTGGCGTGGCCGGGGTGCTCCAAGAGCGCCGCGTAGACCAGCCGACGCTGGGGGGTGATCCTCTTGCCCTGCTGCCTTAGGGCCTCAAGACCATTCACGACAACTCCAATATACCTGTTGCATGCTATTGCAACACGCTGCCGTCGAACGATCGTCTGAGCGGGACCGTTCCGCGCCTCAAGCTATGATCGATACGAAGTGTCCACCATCCCCGCGCCCCATACCCTGGCCGCGCTGGAGGATGCGCTGGCCAAGGTCGAGGATCCGGAGTTGCATCGGCCTCTGATGCATCTCGGCATGTTGAAGAACCTCCGGGTCGACGGACCCACCGCCAAGATGCGGGTCATCCTCACCACCCCGGCCTGTCCCCTCAAGGACCGGATCCAGTCCGAGATTGAGGCGGCGGTGATCGGGACCGTGCCCGGCATCGACCAGGTCGAGCTGGAGTGGGACGCCGACGTCAGCCGGACCCGCGGGGTGGTCGGCCGCCAGGAGATCCCCGGGGTCCGCAACACCATCGCGGTCAGCGCCGGCAAGGGCGGGGTGGGCAAGACCACGGTGGCGGTCAACCTGGCCTTCGCGCTGCTGCGCACCGGCGCCCGGGTCGGGCTCTTGGACGCCGACATCTACGGACCCAACGTCCCCATCATGCTGGGGCTGACCGAGCGCCCCTCAGCGGTCGAGGGCCGGATGGTTCCGCTCCAGAGGGGCGGCCTCAAGGTGGTCTCGATCGGCACCATCATCGACCCCGACCGCCCCGTGGTCTGGCGGGGCCCGATGCTGGCCGGAGCGCTGAAGCAGTTCCTCTTCGAGGTCAACTGGGGCGAGCTCGACTACCTCGTCTGCGACCTACCGCCCGGGACCGGGGACGTCCAGCTGACACTGGCCCAGTCCATCCCCCTCACCGGCGCCTTGATCGTGACCACGCCCCAGGACGTCTCTCTGGCTGACGTCGGACGCGGGATCGCCATGTTCCAGCAGTTGCGGGTGCCGATCCTGGGGATCATCGAGAACATGAGCGGGTTCGCCTGCCCGCACTGCGGGGAGGTCACCGACATCTTCAGCCGCGGCGGGGGCCGGAAGCTGGCCGAAAGCCGCCAGATCCCCTTCCTCGGCGAGATCCCGCTCGACCCCCTCGTTCGAGTCGGCGGCGGCGAGGGCCAGCCTCTGGTGCTGGCCCAACCGGATTCCCCTCAGGCCGAGATCTTCGAGCGGGTGGCCTCCTCCTTGGCCGCCCAGATCAGCCAGGTCAACTTCCAGGCCACCGCCTCACCGGAGATGCCCGCGGGGCCCCGGATCGTCCGCTCCTGACGCGACCAATCCGAACCGGGAGATTGTGGTGAGGGCAGTGGAGCCGGCGATCACCCTGGTCCTAGTGCTAGGGCTAGGGGTGGTACTCCTCCGCCGCTTTCTCGGTGGCCGGCGGCGGCGCTAGGCTCCGGCAGCCCTCAGGCCAGCGCCCCGGGCATGGTCCTTACCGCCGCCTCCCGAATCGCCTCCCGCGCCTCGAGGCTGTCGCTGTAGACCCTCAGCCAGACCGTCCTGACCGGCAGGAGCCTGGCCAGCAGTTCGGGGGCGGCCTCCACCTCGACCCGGCCGGAGATGGGGTCGAAGAGCCGCAGCGTCTGGTCGTCGCTGGCGGGGTTGTCCGGCCGCGGCTCGGTGCTGGCCAGGTCCACCTCCAGACCGACCTCCCGGAACTGAGGCGGGAGGGCGGATCGGATCAGTTCCTCGATCTGGCGCGGATCTCTAAGCCCCGCCTGGGCTTGTGGCTGGCTCAGCTCGCGGTAGGCCTCGAAGGCCAGCCGCCAGGGCAGCCGCCGACTGGTGACGGCCTCCCAATGACGGCCCAACTCGCGCTCCTCCTCGTTCCGCGGCTCGCGCTGGAGCCGCTCCACCTCGGTCATCAGGGACCAGTCGGTCAGCAGCAGGTACTGGTCCAGATGGTCCAGGGGATTGCCCGGCGGCAGCAGCCCCTCGCAGGTTCTGGCGAACACCGGGCGCAGGTGGAGATCGATCCGACGCACGGTGCGGTGGAAGTAGACGTGGTTGTACATGTAGAGCCGGGCCGAGAGGAACATCTCGAGGGCGGGCGCGCCGTGCTGGTGCAGCACCAGGTTGCCGTCCTTGATGAACATGTAGTGCCGCAACCGAGCCAGGTCGACCGGGCCGACCGCGACCCCGCACATGTAGGCGTCCCTCGGGACGTAGTCCATGTTGTCGGTGCTGGCCGGCCCGCACAGCACCGGCTTGAGCGCCCGCAGCCAGGGCGGTGGCTCGAAGCCGGGCAGCTCCCGGGGTGCCATCACCCAGGCCACCCACTCGGGCAGGACTGACTCGCCCGGCTCGAAGTCACCATCCGGGCTGCGGCGAAGCGCGGCGACCAGTTCTGCCAGCGGCCCCAGCACCAACCGGCGGCCGATGTCCTCATGGTCGATCCCGTACTTGGCGAGCACCTCGACATCGAAGAAGTGGCCGAACGGCCCATGACCCACGTCGTGAAGCAGGCCGGCGATCCTCATCGTCTCGACCACCAGGTGGCGCGACGGCGCGTCGGGACAGCTCTCGACCAGGCTCGAGTAGAGGTGGTCGGTGAAGCTCCCGGTGAGGTGCATCGCGCCCACGGCGTGCTGGAAGCGGGAGTGCTCGGCGGTGTGGAATACCCACCAGGCGGACTGGAGCTGGTGGATGCGCCGTTGGCGCTGCAGCCAGGGATGATCCAGCAACGCTTCCTCCGACCCCCCCCCGTCTTCCCGCTGCTTGGTGATGCTGCAGTACTCGTAGAGGGGATCGGCCAGAAGGTTGACCGCCTCGAACCGCCGCTCGGGCCCCTTCACCTTGCCTGCCATGTTAGGCGGGCACCGAAGCCTGATGGGTCCTTGGCAGCGCCCGGGGCCGGAGCAACCACCTAGCGGGGATCCCCGGTCCGCAACTATTTGGTAAGGTCAAACCAAGCATTTATCGGAGCGGCCCAGGAGGCAGGTTTTTTGAGCGTCAGGAACGCGGTGGCGGCCAGGTCGTCCCGGAGCCCGAGGCCGTTGGGCCCCCACTACAAGTGGGTCGCGCTCTCCAACACCACTCTCGGCATTCTCATGGCAACGATCAACTCCTCGATCGTGCTGATCGCCCTGCCTGACATCTTCCGCGGTATCCGCCTCAACCCCCTCGCTCCCGGCAACACGCCCTATTTCCTCTGGCTGCTGATGGGCTACATGGTGGTGACTGCGGTGCTGGTCGTCACCCTGGGGCGGATCGGCGACATGTACGGCCGGGTGCGCATGTACAACCTCGGGTTCCTCGTGTTCACGGTCTTCTCGATCATGCTTTCGATTACCTGGATGCACGGGCCGAACGCCGCCCTCTACCTCATCGTGATGAGGGTGCTGCAGGGGATCGGGGGGGCCCTTCTGTGGGCCAATTCCAGCGCCATCCTCACCGACGCTTTCCCCACCAATCAGCGGGGCATGGCCCTGGGCACCAACATGGTGGCGGCGATCGCCGGCTCCTTCATCGGCCTGGTCCTGGGCGGGGTCCTGGGGCCGATCGCCTGGCAGCTGGTATTCCTGGTGTCGGTCCCGGTCGGACTCTTCGGAACCGTCTGGGCCTACCTCATGCTCCGTGAGACCGGCGTCCGCCAACCCGCCCGGATTGACTGGTGGGGCAATCTCACCTTCGCGATCGGGCTGGTGTCGCTGCTGGTGGGGATCACCTACGGGATCCTGCCGTACGGCACCTCGAGCATGGGCTGGACCAGCCCCATGGTGCTGGCCACGATGCTGGGCGGGGTCGCCTTCCTCGGGGTCTTCACCTTCCTCGAGACCAAGGTCAAGTCACCGATGTTCCACATCGAGCTGTTTCGCATCCGCGCCTTTGCCATGGGTAACTTGGCGTCCTTGCTGTCCTCACTGGCGCGGGGCGGGCTGATGTTCATCCTGATCATCTGGCTGCAGGGCATCTGGCTGCCGCAGCATGGCTACAGCTTTGCCGAGACCCCGCTGTGGGCGGGGATCTACATGCTGCCGCTGACCGCTGGTTTCCTGATCGCCGGGCCGATTGCGGGCATCCTCTCGGACCACTATGGTTCCCGCTTCTTCGCGACCTTGGGGGTAGCGGTGTCGGCGCTGATCTTCGCTTTGTTCCAGGTGCTGCCGGCTGATTTCAACTACGTGTGGTTCGCCATCCTCTTGGCGGTCTACGGACTCGCCAGTGGCCTCTTCGCCTCGCCCAACCAGGCCGGGATCATGAACAGCCTGCCCCCCAACCAGCGCGGAGCCGGAGCCGGCATGTCGGCGACGTTCTCGAACTCCGCCCAGGTCCTCTCCATCGGAATCTTCTTCACCCTGATCATCGTCGGCCTCTCGGCGAGCCTCCCCCACACCCTCTACCAAGGCTTGGCGAGCCAGGGGGTGCCGGCCGCGACCGCCGCCAGGATCTCCCACCTACCGGCGGTCGGCAGCCTCTTCGCCTCCTTCCTCGGCTACAACCCGATCGGGTCGCTGCTGGGTCCGGTGCTGCTTCACCTCAGTCATGCCCAGCAGGCGTACCTGACCGGCCGGGCCTTCTTCCCGCACCTGATCTCGGGACCCTTCATGAACGGACTCCGCGCGGCCTTCGACTTCGCCTTGGGCGCGTGCGCTTTGGCGGCGGTCGCCAGCTGGCTGCGGGGAGGCAAGTACATCCACGAGGAGACCGCCGTCGGAGCGCCCGGCGCCCTGGGGACACCTCCATCCCGCCCACCGCTGGTGAGCACCAGCCCGGCGGCTCGCAGCAATGGGGCGAGCGTCCCCGGCCCGCCTTCGACCGGGGTTGGGGAGGAGACCGGGAGAGCGGCCCAGCCGAGATGATTTCGGCCACCGGCTCAACCGCCCGCCCCAACCGCCCCACCAGCAAAGAGTCGAATCCCAAAGAGGCGCAGCGGCAGAGCCACGCCGCGGGGACCGAGGTCGACCGCTTCCCTCCGGTGGAGAGCCCCGCGGGCCAACTGGAGCAGGCGCTCTCGACGCTGGTCCACTGGTCCACCCGTCGCGAAGTGCAGACCGAGACCATGCGAAGGGCCCGCTGCACCCTGCCGCTGGCATCGGCCTCCCTGCTGTCGCGCATCAGGGTCTGTGGGCCGGTGCACCCATCGCAGCTGGCGACGTTCTACGCCGTGGACAACTCCACGATCACCCCGCGGTTGCAGAGGCTGGAGCGGGACGCCCTCATCGCGCGTCATTCGGACCCCGAGGACGGCCGGGCCTCCCTGGTGCGGATCACCCCCGCCGGCGAGAAGCTCTGCAAGGGACTGCACGCCGCCCGGCGCGCCATCTTGGAGCAACTGTTGGCGGATTGGCCCGCCGAGGATCAGCTCCGGGTGGCCGCTGCGGCCAGCCAGCTGGCCGACCGATTGGAGCCATCACCGACTCAGCGGACTCCCGATCTTCCCTAAGTGGTCTTGGAGAACTGCCTGATCGCGGTGGCGAGCATCACCACCGCGGCCACTGCCACCAGGGTCACCTCGAAGTAGACCGGTAGGTGCCAGCTGCCCCAGCTGATCCCGGGGTCAAAGGTGCTGCGGATGGCCGGGGGCATCGTGAGGTAGCTGAAGACCTCCTTGCGTAAGGGGTCCACCGCGTAGGAGAGCGGGTCGATCTTGCTGAGGGCGTCCAGCCAGCCCGGGAGCCTCGTGACCGGGAACACCGCTCCGGAGAGGAAGAACATCGGCAGCACGAACAGTTGAGTGATCACCTGAAAGGACTGCACGTCGGAGATGCGGGCGGCCACCATCACCCCGAAGGCGGTGAGGGCGAAAGCGGTCAGCACCATCTCCACCAGCAGCACCAGCAGCATGACGGGGTTGTACGGCACGCCCACCAACCCCGCCAGCGCCAGCATGATCGCGCCCTGGATGGTCGCCACCGTGGCGCCCCCAAGGCACTTGCCCAGCACCAGAGTCCAGCGGTGCACCGGCGCCACCAGCATCTCCCGCAGGAAGCCGAACTCCCGGTCCCAGACGATGGAGATCGCGGAAAAGATTGAGGTGAAGAGCACCGTCATGCCCAGCACTCCCGGGAACATGAAGGTGCGGAAATCGAAATGGTCAGCGCTCGAGATGACGGTTGACAGTCCGGTGCCGAGGATGAACAAGAACAGCACCGGCTGGGCCAGCGAGGTCAGGATCCGCATCCGATTGCGGCGGAAACGGATCAGCTCTCGTTTCCAGACCACCCACAAAGCCCGCAGGTCGTCGCTGGTACGCCCCCCCGCGACCCGCACCACGGGCACTTCCAAGCTGACCGCCACGCTACCTCCTCCCCCGGGCCCGGAGCCAGGGATTGGCACGCATGCGCTCCGAGCCCGAGGCCTCGGCATCCCGAATGGTGCGGCCGGTATAGGTCATGAAGACGTCGTCGAGAGTGGGCCGGGCCACCCTCACCGAGCGGATGGGAACTCCCAGCTCAGCGAAGACCTGCGGCACGAACTGCTCACCTCCCGGGACGTGGAAGGTGACCGCGCCCTCACTGACCTGGGCCTTGATTTGGAAGTGCTGCGCCAGGCGTTCGATTGCCTGCTGATCATCATCGGTCTGCAGCTCCACGCGGTCCTCGCCGATGCTGGCCTTCAGCGCTTCGGGGGTGTCGATAGCCACCAGCACGCCGTTGTCCATGATCGCGATGCGGTCGCAGTACTCGGCCTCATCCATGTAGTGGGTGGTGAGAAAGATGGTGATCTCCTCGCGCCGGCGGAGCTCGGTGATGTAGTTCCAGATGTGCAACCGGGTCTGCGGATCGAGGCCGACCGTGGGCTCGTCAAGGAACAGGACCCGCGGGGAATGCAGCAGGCCCCGGGCGATCTCCAAACGCCGCTTCATGCCCCCGGAGTAGGTCTGTACCAGGTTGTCCCGGCGCTCCCAGAGATCCACCAGCTCCAACACCTGGCGCAGCCGGGGTCCGACCCCCTCCCGGGGCACTCCATAGAGCTCGGCGTGAAAGCGCAGGTTCTCCGAGGCAGTGAGGTAGTCGTCGAGGGTGGTGTCCTGGAAGACCAGTCCGATGCGCTGACGCACCTGGGCCTGCTCTGTGACGACGTCGAAGCCGGCTACCCTACCGGTGCCCCCGCTGGGGACGGTCAGAGCAGAGCATGGTGATGGTGGTGGACTTGCCCGCGCCATTGGGGCCCAAGAAACCGAAGATCTCCCCGGACGCGACCTCGAAGCTGACTCCGCGGACCGCCTCGACGTCCTTGTACGACTTCCGGAGCTCCGAGGCCACGACCGCCGCCCCGTCGGAACCCACGACCGGCTGCGCGAGCTGACTTTCGGTCTGGGTCATCGGCCAAGCTTGCCACACACCGCACCTTGGCCAAGCGGGGATCCGTACGGTCCGCTCGAGGTGCGGGGTACCATCTCCGACCAGGGATGGAAACTAACGGGGACGGTGAGCGCGAGGGTTTAGGCCCGCCCCCCGACGGCGCGCGGGTGGCGCTGCTCGAGGCCGGGGTCCTGCTGGCGTCTGAGCTTTCCCTGCCCGTCCTGCTGCGCCGGCTGGTGGAGCTGGCGGTCAGGATTACCCACGCTCGCTACGGGGCGCTGGGGGTCCTGGGGCCTCAAGGTCGCATCCGGGAGTTCATCACCGTCGGGATGAGCGAGGGGGAACGCGCCGCGATCGGCCCCATCCCCCAGGGTCGGGGCATTCTGGGCGCCCTCGTCCGTGATCCTCAGCCCCTGCGCCTCGAACGGCTCCAGAGTGATCCGCGCTCGGTCGGCTTCCCGCCGAATCACCCCCTGATGGCCACCTTCCTGGGGGCACCGGTTCGAGCCCAAGGGCAGGTCTTTGGCAACCTGTATCTGACCGAGAAGGAGAGCGGACGGGCGTTCACCGAGGCGGACGAGGCTGCCGTCGTCACCTTGGCCGGTCAAGCCGGGGTAGCCATCGCCAACGCGCAGACGTACCGCGAGCTGAAGGACCGCGAGAGGTGGCTGCAGGGTCTGCACGAGATCACCGTCGCGCAGTTGGCCGGCCAACCCCGGGAGGCTCTCCTAGCCGCCACCGTGCGCACCGCCAGAGAGTTGGGTGGGGCTGATCTAGCCGCTGTGGTGCTGGCCGAGGAAGGTGATCCGACTCGGCTCCTGGTCATAGCCGCCGATGGCTCGGCGGCGGATCGCCTGCGCGGGCTCGCCCTGCCGGCGCACGGGACCGCCTCGCACGACGCCTTGGCCAGCGGCCGGCCCCTGCTGATCCCTCATCCTCTGGACGCTCGGCGGCAAGCGTGGTTCAAGGAGGCTGGGGTGGACGTGGCCACCGTGATGGTGGTACCGCTGATCATTCGGGATCGCTCCGAGGGCACGATCCTCCTGGCGCGCACGGCGCCTGCGATTGACTTCACGTCGGGCGATCTGAGTCTGCTCGAAAGTTTCGCCAGCCAGGCTGCCCTCGCTCTGGAATATGCCCGAGCTCAAGTTGAGTTACGCCGGCTGGCCGTGCTGGATGAGCGTCACCGGATCGCGCGCGACCTCCACGACGAACCGGTCCAGGCGCTGATCTACCTGGCCCGGCGCCTGGAAGGCCTGGCCAGCGAGACCATGGTCTCGGGCCCCGCCGCCCGCCAGGTCCAGGAGACCCGGCACTTGGCCCTGGCAGTGGTCGACGGTCTGCGGCAGCTGACTGAGGGCCTTCGGTCTGAAATCCTAGACCATGAAGGGCTGGTCCCGGCACTGGAAGACTTGGCCGAGCGGTTTACCTCTCGGACTGAGATCCCCGTCCAAGTCCGGCGCCCGAACGAGATGCGCCGGTGGAGCCCGGACGTGGAGCGCAGCTTGCTGCGGGTGGCTCAAGAGGCACTCAGCAACGTCGAACATCATGCCCAGGCCCAGCGGGTATGGCTCGGGCTGGCGGTCCGAGGCTCGCATCTGAGCTTGCGAATAGCCGACAACGGGATTGGGTTCGCGTTTCCGGGAGCGCGTGAGACGCAGGGCCTGGGGATGCTCGGAATGCGCGAGCGGGTGGGGGCGCTCGGGGGTCAACTGCTGATCCGTTCCCGGCCCGGGAGCGGGTGCGTGGTCATCGCTCATGTGCCCACTGATGGAAACGAGAGGGATAGCCCAACCACTGGCCCGCAAGCAGGTGATTTCGCGGGTGCAAGCAGGTGATTTCGCGGGTGGAAGGATAGCGGGGAAAGGGTAACGTCAGCTCTGTGACTAATCAGATGGTGATCAAGATCGTCCTGGCAGAGGACCACGCCCTGGTTCGAGAAGGCACCCGGCAGATCCTCCAGCAGGAGATCGACTTGAACGTGGTCGGGGAAGCGTCCCGGGGTGACGAAGCCGTCCGGTTGGTCGGTGAACTGCAGCCCGATGTCGTGCTGATGGACATGCGTCTTCCCGGGATCAACGGGATCGAGGCTACCCGGCAGATCCTGGCCCAGGCACCGGGCACGCGCGTGGTCATCGTCAGTGCTCACGAGGACGAGGACTATGTCCGCGAAGCACTGGCGGCAGGGGTGGCAGGCTACATTCTCAAGACAGCTCCGGCCCGGGAACTGATCGAGGGGGTGCGGGCCGCTGCGGCCGGCTCATTGGTCCTCAGCCCGAGCCTCTCTAGTCGGCTGGCCCAGGCCCGCACTCAACCCGCGCGCGCCAGCGACCGCCTGAGCCCTCGCGAGTTGGCCATCCTGCGTGAGATCTCCGGAGGCCGGCCCAACAAGGAGATCGCCAAAGACCTGGGTATCAGCACCCGCACCGTCGAGGGCCATCTCCACAACATCTTTGAGAAGCTCCGCGTCAGCTCCCGAACCGAGGCGGTGGTCTATGCGGCCCACCACGGCATAATTTCGATGGAAGGACCGGGCTCGGCGTGAGTGCGACGGCCCGACCCACGACGTCGGGGAGGGGGTCATGAGCGCTCGGGAGCCTGTCGTTCCGCATTCCCCGTTGGCAGCGGTGCTGGCCGGAATCGAGGCCGAGAAGATCCGGCTCGCGGATGAGTTGAACACCGACCCGGTGCAGACACTCGCGCATGTCGCCCGGATCCTGCAGAGCGTCCAGGACGTTCCCGGCACACCTCTCTCGGTGCGGCAGGCCGCCAGTGACGCCGGCCTGCTGGCCGGCGAGGTCAGTGCGAGACTTCGCGCTATCGCACGTGATCTCCGGCCGACCATCCTCGATGACCTGGGTCTTGCAGCAGCTCTGAGACAATTGGCCGCCGATTTCGTCGACAGCTCAGGACTCGCACTCCAGGTGGAGATTTCAGGTGTTCCTCAAAGGGGCGTCTCGGAACTGGAAGTGGTGTTGTTCCGCGTGGCGGAGGAGGCTTTGCGCAACGCCGAACTCCACGCCGCCGCCACCCAGATCAACCTGAGCCTGCGACGTCGAGCGGGCAGAATGGTCATGACCATCTCTGACAATGGCATCGGTCTGGACCGAGCGGAGCGCGGGGCTAAGGTGTCCACCGGACTCTGGCAGATGCGAGAACGGCTCAGGTCGGTCGGCGGCCGCCTCGCGATCCGGTCCCCCCCAGCCGGCGGGACCCTGGTCATCGCCTCCGCTCCAGCT
>CABDZP010000069.1_pt1 | contig 17241 bp, 14 predicted proteins | sample 3132201 | NCBI WGS metagenome assembly CABDZP01 (sample SAMEA5534340, study PRJEB31848) | metagenome | biome: tundra; feature: field; material: soil | place: USA | collected 2013-05 | depth 0.45 m | reverse complement strand
CTGGGGCCGGCGCAAGCCGTTCATGGTGGCCGGAACCCTAGGTGACTTGGTCTGCCTGCTTGGGCTCTCCTTAGCAGGGAGCTACGGGGCCCTGATCATCCCCTACTGCGCGCTCCAGATCTGCTCGAACACCGCCGAGGGAGCCTACCAGGGCTTGCTTCCCGACCAGGTTCCCAGCGCCGACCGCGGTCGAGCGTCCGGGTATTACGGGCTGGCGGTGTTCGTGGGAACGGCGATCGGGTTCCTTCTGACCGGGATGCTGATCGCCGTCGGCCACATCCAGCTGGCCCTGCTGAGTGTCGGAGTGGTGTTGGTCCTGGCCCTCCTGGTGACCCAGCTCTTCGTGCCGGACTCCCCGGCCCAGGAGCCGCTCCCCAGTCGCCGGCTAGCGCTCTTGGGCGTTTTCAGCTTCAGACCCCGGGAGCATCCCGACTTCACACGGCTCCTGGCATCCCGGCTGCTGGCCCTGATGGGGATCACTGGGCTGACCGACTTCGCGTTGCTCTATATCAAGGCCACCTACTACCCGGGAACCGGGAGCGCGATCGCTAACCGGGCCTCGGGAGCCACCTCCACCCTGCTGGCGGTGGTGGTGCTCTTGGCGATCGTGGTGACCCTGCCTGCTGCCCGGCTCTCTCAGCGGGTCGGGCGCAAAGCCATCATCAGGGCTGCCTCGTGGCTGGGCGCCGCCGGGACCGTGCTGCTGATCTTCGCCAACTCGCTCACGTTCGTCTACGCAGTGGGTGTCCTGATCGGTAGCGCCTTCGGGATGCTGCTGTCGGTGGACTGGGCGTTTATGGTCGACCTGGTCCCGGCGGAGTCGGCCGGGCGCTTCATGGGGATCTCTAATCTGGCCACCGCCGGCTCGGGGATCCTGGCCACCGTTATCGCCGGGCCTCTCCTTGATTTCGGCAACGGCATCCACCATAACGCCGGCTTTCCCATGATCTTCAGCTTCTTCGCGCTGGCCCTCTTCCTGGGTGGTTGGCTGGTGTGGACGGTGCGGACGCCACAGGAGGCCGGCATCCCCACGGCTGAGGACGGGCCTCCGGGCTACCAGGGCTGAGGAGGCTGGCGGCTCTGTCGCTGAAGTGCGTCCTTGGTGTGGTCTACCACGAAGCAGCTGGCGCCACCAATCCAGGGCCCATATCGCCTCCACCAGCCGCTCGCGATTGCTGGTGTGGGAGAGCGGAAGGCAGCGCCGCCGGGAGTCGGTGCCGGCCAGCCCGGACTCCTCGCCCCGCACATCGCCCCTGGCCAGCGCCCGCCGTTCAGCAAGAACAGCCAGGCTCCGACACTTGGAGCGCGCGTACCGCCCAGATAGTGTCGGCCTCGCTCGGTCCCCTTGGAAAACTGGTGGCGCTCACCGCCTGGGAGCAGTCCGCCAGTTGTGCCAGCAGCCTCCGCTGAGTCTGGCGGAACCGCTCGCCTCGAGTCAGGCGGTCAGCCGAATCACCAAGCGGTGGTGGAGATCATTGTCGGCGATCCGGATCGTCAGGAGGTGGTCGCCGGAGTCCAGCTGGGCCGAGACGTCTTGGGCCGGATCGGAGGACTTCAAGTGGAAGCTTTGGTAGAAGGAGGGCACTTCGATCAGCAGGGGCCGGCCGGAAGCATCCCCGCTGAACTGCAGCACCAGTCGGCCGTCCTGGTAGTCGTAGCTCAAAGTGTCGAGGGTGCCGGGGGTGGCCCGCGGATAGGCCCGGGCCACGGTCCTCAACCGGGACGCCATCCGCTTGAAGGCCCAGCTGCCCCCCTCCCCCCAGTCCCAGTACGCCCAGCCGAGTCGGTACTTGTCGAGCTCATTCATCTCCCGGGCCACCCAGGCCTGGTTGGCTTGGCCGTTGCCAGCCCCGATCTCTCCCACCCAGGGGGCGGCGCCCGCCTCCTGGGCCTGGTCCTCAAGCAGGGTGAGGGGGATCTCGTACTGAGGGGTCGGCTTCTGCCAGGGGGGCTCCAGCAAGGTGGCGAAGACGTGGCTGGAGTAGACCTGGTTGGGATAGGGCAGCCGGCCGACATAGGTGGCCAACCCAAAGTCGAGGGTCTGCTCGGTGATCCACATCTGGTGGGGTGCGATGGCGGCCAAATGGGTGATCACGTGGGCCTCGAAGGGCAGCAGTAACTTCTTCTCGAACAGCCCCGGGGGGGCGGGGAACGGATGGGGCTCGTTCCAGAGGTCGAAGCCGGCCACCGCCGAGTCGCTTCGAAATTCGCGGGCGACGTAGCTCCAGACCTCGGTCACGTCTTGCTGCCAACCGCCTAGGTCGGCCCAGTAGATTCCGTAGCTGGCCAGTACCCCGGGAGCTAGGTGCCGGTTCCAGGGCGACCCCAGAGGGAAGCTCCGGGGCAGAGGCCCTGCCGTGGCCCAGCTCGGGGCTCCGTCGCCGCCGTAGTAGATGCTCCAGTCGATGTTGTGGAGGTCGAGGATGGTGTAGATCCCGTGGGCGGCAGCGTCGTTGACCACCGACCGCACCAGATCCAGGTAGGACCGGGACATGTGGCCTGGGCTGGGCTCGAGCCGGGACCAGTTGATCGGCAACCGGATCACGTCGAACCCGTCCGCCTCCATCTCGGCGAAGTCCCGGCTGGTGGGCACGGGGCCGGGCCGCATGTCCTTGGCCTCCTCCAGTCCGGTCACGTTCATGCCCCGGAGCAGCACCTGGCGGCCCTGGCTGTCCAGGATGACCCCGCCGTTGCTGTGCAGCCAGGGCAGCCCATGGCCGGCGACCGTGCTGGGGTACGCGGCCGGGCTCGTTCCCGAGCTGGGATAGGTGGGGTAGGAGTTGGGGATGAGGGCGAACCCCAGCAGCGCCAGACACAGGACCAGGAAGATGATCAGGCAACCGGAGCAGCAGCTGCAGCAGCCTCGAATCCGCCTCGGCCACGAGCGCGGCCAGCGCCACAACCGATAGCGATACCCGCTCTGAGACCGAGTTGGTGGCCCGCCCACCAACAGAGTCTAAGTCGCGCCTTCGACCACTGCCAGGCACGCCCGGCGGAGGTGGAGGCCAGGCTCCCGCGACCCGCCCAGCTCCACGGCGGCCGGGTTCTTCCCCTCGTGGGTGGTGGCTCAGTATGAGCTCAACTGTGCCGCCGCCGGCCGCCTGCGGCGGGGAGAGAGCCGCGGTTTCGCCATGGAATCGCGCCTGCCCCCGGGAGTCTCTGGGGTCACGGCGGATTTGACCTGGACGCTAACGAGTTCCGTCGCGTTCACCATCCCCGCCGGCTCGGTCGGCGTCCGAGTCCGCATCACGTAATCGCGGTCTGGGGCTGTGCCTCAGACGCACTGACCGCTGGGCTGCCGTGGTCGTCGAGCTGGGGTGCCCAGGGGAAGTTACGAGCTCTACGGATTCCGGGCTGGGCGAGCCGACCGCGCAGGCGGCGCCTGGGAGATGGCCTCCCGGCGCGAGGCCGGGAGGCCGGGGAGACCTAGATGGTGCGCTGTGCGCGGGCCGAATCGGTACGACCGGGTGGGGTCAGTAGCCTCCCGCCCCGGAAGTGGGTGACGTGGCGGTGACCGCCGCTTTCACGAGGCTTCCCGAGGCGGACACGGCGTACCAGGTGCCGCCGAAACTCTTCAGCCCCTCACCGTTGGATTGGCCGGCTCCGCTGTCGCCTGAGTAGGTGTACAACGGGTGGCCATGGTAGGTGACCTGGCGGCGGCTGCCGGCTCCTTTTTCACTTCCCATGAGGGCGGCGCGGGCGCCGCCATGCACTTGGTGGCCCTGGCCCTTCCGAGAGTTGAGCTGCGGCCAGTAGGTGGGGCAGCCGCTGGAGGTGGTGCAGGTGATCTTTCCGGAAGCCTCGGAGGTGAGGGTGTAGAGGGTGCGACCGGCTCCGTCAACCAACACTGTGCCGAGCCCGGCAACCGACGCGGTCTTGATGGTGATTTTGGCGGCGACGGTGGTCGCGGCAGTTGGTGGTCGCGGCGAGCCGTGACTACTCCCGCCCACTATGGCAAAGGAACCCACCGTCAACCCCGTAGCGACCGCCAGACCGACAGCAGCTAGCCCCAGGAGTCCTGTCGGTGCCTTAGCCAAGCCCAGCCTGATGCTTCTCTCGATGTCTCGATACTTCACCGCGTCTGCCTCCCACTTCGATCCGGGGCGCTTGGCGCCAGCAACACTGTCTACGGGGAACCGCGTCAATTCGTTCAGTGCTAGTGCGGACCGGCAGCCTGCTCGGTCGAGCCTCACGGCAGCTCCACGTCGCCGGAGTGCGTTCGACACCCGCGGGCTACTCCCGTCCGGGCCGAACAGCTACGTCGCGGGGCGAGGAACCGCTACGGACCTTGAGGCCATAAATCTCGCTCAATCGTAGAGGTCGCTTCCCCGGCGAACACGGAGCGGCACCAGACCTCGGCTGACCACAGCCTGACCCGCAACGAGCCGCGGGCGGCCTCGATGGTGTCTGCGAACTCCTGGCTAGGAATCTCGAACAATTCCCTAAACACTCCGCCAGTTAGGAAGCGAGGATTGGCGGCTTCCTCAATCCACACCCCTGCATCGAAATCCATGCCGTAGATCTTCGGTCGGTGCGCGATTGTCCAAGGTAGCAAGCGTCGGGCCACGTCGCGTAGGATGCCCTTGCTCCAGGGACTGACTCGGGTCTCGAGAGGCAAGTTCAGAGCGAGGTCGACCAGCCGTGGGTCAAGGAACGGAACGCGCGCTTCGACCGACACCTGCATCATATTGGTGTCCATTCGGTTCAACAGGTGCGAGAGCGTGAAGTCGAGGCGGCCCAACAGGTCCGTTTCCAGGCCTCGCCTCGATCCAGAGTGGTGAGCGTAGGCGTTGGCGATCTCGGCTAGCGCCTCATGTCCACCGGCTGACTCAGCACTCGTGGGGCCGCTCGCCCGGGGCGCGGCCAAATCCCTCGAGGATAATTTCATGGCTAGCCACTTGGCACGTCGCGCCGCCTCTATAACTGTCGCGAGTGGGTTTCCGAACATAGCTAGTTCCAGAGTGCGTAGGGCGCGCTGCCGCGGCGACAGAAATGCGGCTAAAGGTGCGGTTCGGGCTCCGAAATACCCGGCGAACAACTCGTCGGCCCCCTCCCCAGTTAGTAGCACTTTGATGCCGCGGCGGCGCGCGCGAGCTGCCATCTGGGCAATCGTTACCGAGCTTGCCGTGCCCAACGGAGCGCCGAAGTGTTGGGTTGCTTGCACGAAGCCACTACGCCAGCCGGGCTTGGTGACGTCAAGGAGGTCGAGCTCAATCCCCAAGGAGTCAGCTACGCGCTGGGCAGCGGGTCCTTCGTCGCGGGCCCGGTCGGGTTTGTACCTCGCGCCGAAGGCGACCAGATCGCTCTTGACCTCGACGGCCAAGGCGGTGATGAGGCTCGAGTCGACGCCTCCTGAACACAACGTCCCCATCGGAACATCGCCCAGTAGGGCGTCGTGCACCGCAGCACGGAGTGTGGTTTCCAGCTCCGAGACCAGGTGTGGTCGGGAGGAGGCTTGCAATTGAAGCTGGCGTTCGGGGTCGACGTGGCTGGAATGTGAGTCCCAGCGGTGGCAAGTGATCCGGGAAGTGTCAAGGGCAATTTCCAGGTAGCTACCCGGCGGCAGCCGCCGGATGCCAGCTAGGAGCGTGGCCTCGCCGCGATAGCATGACCAATCCAGGATGCTGCGCCAGCTGTCGGCGCGGGGTGAGGGGGTCACGCCGGCGGCTATTAGCCCAGCCGGTTCGCTCGCGAACCAGAAGCCGTCTTCCGCGTCGGCGATGTAGAGCGGTTTGATTCCGAAGCGATCCCGGGCCAGGAGCAAGCGTCCACCTGCGATGTCCAGCGCGGCGAACGCGAATTGACCGTTGAGCCTCGGAAGCACGGCTGGACCCCAACGGGCGAGCGAGTGTAGCAAGGTGTCGGTATCCCCGTCAGACACGAACGTGTCCCCAAGAAGCTCGCTCCGGATCGAGTTGTGGTTGAAGACTTCCCCGTTGAAGGAGATCCACCAGCTGCCACTGGGGTGACGCATTGGTTGCTGTGCACGGGCGCTTACATCGACAATCGCGAGTCGGGTATGGACAAGCCCCACGTTGTCGACGATCTCCACCCCTGATCCGTCAGGACCGCGGTGGGTGAGGGCATCTCGCATTGCCCGGAGGCGTTCCGGAGAGGGGCGTCCACCGATCGGAACCACGCATCCACCGATTCCACACATTGGTCGAGAATACCGGAACCGATTGCCGCCCTAATGCCTCGACTCGTAACGGGACCAGAACGAATAGCGCCTAGCTGTGCCACAAACGGCGGAGTCGCACCCCACGAGAGCGGTGCGCCAGGTCTCTAGACAGAGCAGGGTAGCCGGGCCGGAATTGAAGTCAGAAAGGCTTGCAGTCCAGTTCACGAGGGGAGATAATTTATGTAATGTGGTGACCCGGAATGGAGGCAACCCTATGCTGGCGACGGTGGCCCGCCCAACCTTCCCTCAGACCAGCTTCCTGCCTTCAGAGGCACGCCCGATTGGGACCGCCGCCGGCATCGTGGAGGATGAGCAGGGGGGAGTCCAAGTCTCTAGACATAACAGGGTAGCCGGGCCGGCGGCACGGGCGCTCCTCGGCAGGATGGGAGCGCCTGACTGGAAGGTGACGTGGGTGACTGCCCGCAGGTAGGCTTGGTCCCATCTCGCCCGAGCCGCCGATGTGGCGCCCTTGTAGTCAGCCGGCGCCACCGCCCGTTTGAGATCAACCTGTAGTCGTTCAGGGATTCTGTCCGCGTAACAGTTCAGGGATTTTGTCATCCGGTCTGCTTCCAGGGCGCCTTCCAGGGGTGGTTCGGTGCCGGCTTCCAGGGAGTGGAGCGCTGTGGGAGCTTCGGGCGGTGGGGTCGTGGCGCAGGGAGTGGCAACTCGGGGGTCGTGAGGTTGCCCAGCCGGTGTGGGAGGTGGCCGCAGTTGCCAGACAGCGGCCCTGGTAGAGCACCCGCAGGGAGCCGTCGAAGCGCTGCTGGACCTCCGCCCGGGACCGGGCCAGGCTCCTGGGCCCGGGCCGGGGGATGTCAATCACCTGGGCGGCGAATCGCACGGTGTGGTCCAGGGCCACCACCCGGTGGAACTTGAAACAGAACAGCTGGTCCAGCTGCTGGGGCCGCTCCCGCCAGGCTGGCTCGGGGTCCAGGGCGGTCACGGTGAATTGGCGGTTGTGGCGAACCAGGTGCTTGGCCAGGACCAGGTTGGCCAACTGCATGGTGGCCACACCTTGCAATCGCAGCTCGCTCCCGAGTCGGTCCTGGAAGGTGCCCCAGAGGCGCTCAATCCGGCCTTTGGCCTGGGGCGAGCGAGCCAGGATCAGCTCCACGTGAAGCTCCCCCAGGAGCCGCCCCATCTGGGTCAACTGGCGCTGTCCGGATAACTGCTCCTCCAGACTGGGCTCCTGCTTGCTGGTCTTCACAAAGATCCCGTGCCGGTCTGAATAGAGCGCCAGCGGTACCCCTTTGGTCACCACCACCTGGCGCAGCACCTGGAAATACCCCTGGGCGTCCTCCTGCTCCCGGAAGGTAGCCCCCACCACCAGACCGGTGGCGTCGTCAATGGCCCCCACCAGGGTCAGGTAAGGACCCCTGCCCTCCAGCCAGTCGTGCCGGCTGCCATCCACCTGCAAGAGGCACCCCTCCTTTGCCATCCGGTCCCGCCGGTGGTGGGCCCGGGACGGACGCGCTTGCGAGGCGCCGAGAGCCCAGCCGTTCTCAGGATCCGGTGCACCGTGGGCCGGGAGAGATACAGACCCTCTCTTTCCGCCAGCATCTCGGTCAGGTGTTGCTGGTTGAAGCCCAGGTAGGTCGTCTGGGCCAACTCCACCACCCGCTGGGCCACTTCCAGATCCACCGCGTTCACCGGCCGCTTGCCTCGGTTCCCGTGAGCCAAGGCGCTTGCCCCCTCTTGACGGTAGCCCGCCCGCAGCCGCCTCAGCTGGCGTTCCGCCAGTCCCAGCAGCTGCCCCGCCTGGGCTGCGCTCAGCACCCCTGCCTCCAACTGGTTCAGGACCAGCAACCGCCGCTTCTCAGCTGAGTTCAAAACGATCTTGTCCTTCATGGCCGGACAGAATCGCTGAATAGTTAGGGGCGGTCAGATTCGCTGAACTACAACAGGAATGGTGCCAACTGTTGACAATGCAAAGCGACTCTGATAATACGTGAGGTGACGCTGTTCAGGCTAGACTCGGTCAAAGTGGGTTGAGAGGGCACGGGCATGGAGCGACATCGGTCATTGCTCGCCGGAGTTGCTGTCGTTGTCCTATTGGCCTCGGCATGGGGCGCCACCACCGTGGTGACCCGGGCAGCGTCCAGTTCAGGGAGGACGGTAACTTTCGCCCTGCCGCCCGGGGTTGTCTCGACCTATATCTTTCCTTTCGCCACAGGTCCTGACACCGAGAACATCAACCTGTTCCAGATGTGGCCCTTCCTATGGCGGCCGCTCTACTGGTACGGCAACAACGGTAACGTCGGCGTCAACTGGAAGGAGAGTGTGGGCGAAATGCCGGTCTATTCCAATGGGGGGAAGACCGTCACCATCACCCTCAAGAAGAGCTTCAAGTGGTCCGATGGAACACCCGTAACCAATCGGGATGTCGAGCTTTGGATGAACATCTTCTTCGCCGAGCGCGAGAACTACCTTGCCTACACGGTCGGTAGCATCCCAGATGACATCACGTCGATGAGCTTCCCATCCAGTACCCCGTACACTTTCAGCCTCACCTTCAACAAGGTCTATAGTCATCAGTGGCTCCTCTACGACCAGCTCAGCCAGATCTGGCCGATTCCCCATCAGTCGTGGGATCGCACCTCCGTTTCCGGACCGGTCGGAAACTACGACACAACCACGGCCGGTGCCAAGAATGTGTACAACTTTCTCAATGCACAATCACAGGATGAGACGACCTATGCCACTAATCCGCTCTGGAAGACTGTAGACGGCCCCTGGCTGGTGTCGGCCTTCGATCCCAGTACGGGATACAACGCATTCGTTCCCAACCCGAAGTACACGGGGCCAGGCAAGCCCAAGATCGCCAAATTCGAGGAGATTCCCTTCACCAGTGCCTCGGCGGAGTTCAACGCCCTGAGGTCCGGACAGGTCGACTATGGGTACCTGCCCAGTGAAGACCTGTCCCAAGCAAGCTACTTCACGTCACGAGGCTACAAGCTCGTCAAGTGGCCAGTCTTCGGAATCAACGTCTTCGCGCTCAACTTCACCAACCCGAAGGTTGGGCCCATCTTCAAGCAGCTGTACATTCGACAAGCGTTCCAGAAGCTGGTCAATCAGCCCCAGATCGTGAAGGACATTTACCACGGAGAGGCGTTCCCAATTTACGGACCGGTCCCGTCCATCCCTAACCCCTTCACCTCCAGCTCGGCCGTCACTAATCTCTACCCGTACAGTCTCTCGGGAGCCAAGAAGCTTCTGTCCGCGCACGGTTGGGCGGTCCACCCCAATGGGATCGACACGTGCGCGAAGCCTGGGACGGGAGCTGGCGAGTGTGGCGCCGGGATCGCCAAAGGCGCTCAGCTGAACTTCGTTGAGAAGGTTGCCAACGGCTCGGCCGCCTTCACGGCTGAAGTTGAGAACATGGCGTCCAGTTGGGCGCTGGCAGGTATCCACGTCACCCTGCTTCAGGCCACGGCGGGCCAGTTGTATTCGAGCCTTGCACCCTGTGTCAATGGAAACGCCGGTTGCAACTGGGACATCATGAACATTGGCGAGACCGGTGAGACTGGTTCGTATTCGCCCGAATACCTCCCCAACGGTGCCCAGTTGTGGGGTACTGCTGGAGCTCAGAACAACGAGGGGTACACCAGTTCCAAGATGGATGCTCTGATCGCAGCGAGCGAGTTCAGCTCCTCTCCGTCAGCCATCCAGAAGCTTGCCGCCTATGTGAGCCAGCAACTCCCTCTTCTCTTCCAACCCAACTATCCGTACCAGGTCTCGGTGATCAGTGGCAAGCTCCACGGAGCGGTCCCTCAGGATCCCAATCTGAACCTGTACCCGCAGTACTGGACCTGGGGTTAGAAACCCTCACTCACCGAGTCAACCGGCAACATCCAACTCAGCTTTGTTCTCGGCCCGCGCTGAGGGTACGGGGTTGTCAGCTGTCCCCAGGGTCGAAAGCACAGAGGCGTACCAGCGTCAGACCCCGGACTAGGAGCGACCACGTCAGGGCCGAGTGTTAGGCGGCACGGCGCCGAGGTCAAAAGGCGCAGATCGGATTGACTGGGGAGCCGGTTCCCCCAGGAATCAAGAGCGGAGCGGCGGTGAAGCGGCTTCGGGCGGAGTACCCGCGAGAAGGGGCTGGGGCACTGGCCCACGGGAACCGGGGCAAGAGGCCGGCGAACGCATTGGATCCGCAGCAGCTGAGCCGCCTCTCCCACCGTCACCGCCCCCTTCTCCAAATGGTTCAGTACCAGCACCCGCCGCTGCTCAGCTGCGCTCAAGGTCACCCGCTCTTCTTCCATGGGGTCACAGAGTCGCTGAGCTATTAGCCAGTGTCACTTTCGCTGAGCTACGACATGAGTGAGGGCACGCACTGGACAAATGGCGACAAGGATCGTTAGGCTGGCACCGTAGCCGGTGTCGTGAGGAAGGCTGTTGGCGTTTCGTGGGGCTTGCCTGTTGATCGATTGAATCAGAGGTTGCGTAGCGCACGTTCCCATGGCCACCAAAACTCTGACGGGACCAGCCAAGAGTTTCTGCAGACGTTAGTCGGAGATGAGTATGGCTGAGGCAAAATTTCTGACCGGCAAGGTGATGATCGTAACCGGGGGTGCCGGGGGCATTGGAAGGGCCACTGCCTACGCGGCGAGCACTGCTGGCGCCGCCGTGGTGGTGGCCGATGTTCTTGACTCTGGCCAGGCGACCGCTGCCGGTATCAGGGAGGCCGGTGGACAGGCGGAGTTTGTGGCGTGTGACGTGTCCGAACCCGAGCAGGTGAGCGAACTCATCCGGCGGACGGTGGATAGCTTCGGACGAATTGACATCCTGGTCAACAATGCCGGGGGTGGCGGCGCTCGACTGCGTGTCCACGAATTGGATGTCGAGTCTTGGGATCGCACCGTGGCCGTCAACCTGCGCGGACCGTTTCTTTGCTCTAAGTTCGCCATCCCCCACCTGCTTGCCGCTGGCCGGGGCGCGATAGTGAACGTAGCCTCCGCCTATGGGCTTGTCGGGGCACCTGAGACACCAGCCTATTGCGCCTCCAAGGGCGGGTTAATAAGTCTTACGCGCGCACTTGCAGTTGACTACGGGAGCGATGGACTCCGAGCGATTGCTATTTGCCCAGGCTTCGTAGCTCTAGACGAGGGCGGCGGCGGCCGGGCTAAGCTTCCCCCGGCGGAGGCTGCGGCTCGGCTCGCGCGTCGAGAGGCGGGTGCCGCTCTCCAGCCGCTCGGTCGGCAGGCCCAGCCAGAGGAGATAGCTAATGTCATCGTTTTTGTGGCCTCAGACGCCTGCTCCTTCATGACGGGCGCGGTTGTATCCGTCGATGGTGGATGCACCGCGACCTTCTATCACGGCGGCGGACTTCGGTGAGTAGCTGAACTGGATCTGATCTGGAGTCAGTGGCTCTAGCCTAACCCCGTCAGTCGAGATCGATAGCAGAGCTTAACTAGCCGAACCCGCTACTCAGCGTCTACTGTCACCTATCCGTTGAATCCAGCCTAAAGCCTGAACGATAAACTGTGCGCCTACCAGCGCATTGACCAGCAGCCAGGGCGCACCCAGACGCTGCTCGACCGCCTCCCGCAGCCGCCCGACATCGTCGGCCCGGCTGACATCGCAGACAAACGTCGCGGCTCGGTCAAGTCCTTGCGTCGCCGCCTCCAAGGCCCGGTCATCGACGTCCACTTGCGCGACTGCAAACCCATCCGCCGACAGTCGGCGAGCAATCGCGGCTCCGATGCCGCCGCCCGCGCCAGTGACGAGGGCGATCTTTGACCGGGCCGCTACCGCCCCCGTTACACTGTGGCGATGCTGCTAACCGCGAGTGCCAACGGCTCGGTCGGGATGGAGGCTGGCTGGCGGATCCTCTCCGCTGGCGGTTCGGCTCTGGACGCCGTGGAGGCGGCCACTCGAGAGGTCGAAGACAATCCCAACGACCATTCGGTCGGGTACAGCGGATACCCGAACATGCTCGGCAAGGTGGAGCTAGACGCTTCAATAATGGACGGCGCCACACGGCGGGCCGGAACCGTTGGCGCGGTCCACGGCTACCGGCACCCGATCACGATTGCCCGGGCGGTCATGGATCGGCTCCCCCACGTGATGGTGGTTGGTGAGGGGGCAGAGCGCCTTGCGGCGGAAATCGGACTGGAGCCAGAGGATCTGCTGACCGCGGAGGCGGAGGCGGTCTGGCGGGACGGGGTCGAGGGTCGGATCGACGAGAAGGATGAACGCTACCGTTTGCTCAGCCACGTCTCCAGCATGTTCAGCGATCCCGAGCATGTGGCCGGCACGGTCAACTTCCTGGCATTGGATAAGGCAGGACATATCGCCTCGGCCGTGAGCACCAGCGGTTGGCCCTGGAAATGGCCTGGTCGGCTAGGCGACTCGCCCGTGATTGGAGCCGGCAACTACTGCGACGACCGGTACGGCGCTGCCGCCTGCACAGGCTGGGGGGAGCTTGCCATTCGAGGAGCGACCGCCCACACCGTGGTCAGTGGCCTCTCCGCGGGCCTTCCGTTGGAGGCGGCGGCAGAACGGGCAATCAACGAGCTGCGCGGGCTCAACGTCCCTGGTGAGGAGCCGATCATGCAGATGCAGCTGGTGGCCATCGACGCCGCTGGCCATCACACCGCCTTCGGCACCCGCCCCGGAACCACCTACGTTGCCTGGGAGGAGGGACACGACAACTACCTCACCCTCCCGCGTAAGGTGATCCCGCTTTTCGACTGAGACCCTATCGCGCCGTCAACGCAGCAGACGAAGCTCTGGCTCGGGTGGACGGCAAAAGAAGGAACCGTTCGAGCTGGGGCCTTCGAGCCCCGGCCAGGTCCTGGCCGCTCTTCATGACAGCCAGGGCTTGGGACGCCGTTAGGGCCTTCCCTGCGACCGAGCCCAACTGACAGGCTACGGCGGAGTGGAACTCCATGGTCGACTGGGCGCTGAACGTCGTGCTGAACGCCTGATTGGTGAAGGCGGTGCCGATCTTGTTCGCGGCATTTACCGAGAAGTCGGCGCCCGCTGCCAGCTTGTTGGTGGCGTCCTGGTACTTTGACCCCAGGTCGAACAGGACCGCACCAGTACCTATGACCGCGGCGGCCACGATCGCCAGGCCACCAGTGGAGAGGCCCAGGAAGGCGGTGTCGGCTGTGTCCGCTGCGCCAGCCACAACATCCATGGAGGCAGCCATGTCGCCCGCGTGAACGGCCACGTCAGCAGCGGCCAGGCTCATGGTGGCATCGACTGAGGCCATCGTAGTCTCGAGGGACAGCGCCACTGCATCCACGGCGATCCCGATATCGGCCATCGCAGCGGCGATGTCAGCGGAGCTCGTGTCGGCGGTGCCGGCCGTAGTCGCAGGGGACAGCTTGAGGTCCGCCATTGCTGCGTCCACGTCAGCGGCGGTAGCGGTCGACGCGGGGCCAGCTGCCCCCCACGGACCCCCATCTGCGCTGGATATACTCAGCGGGTGGGACAGGCCAACTTCGGATCAACCGCTCGATCTATAGTGCCGGCCCACCGATTTCGCAGTCCCATGGCGTTCGCCTGTCCCTTCCCGGTCGGCCCGGAGCCATCGATCAGACTTGGCCAGTTTTCCGGCTCTGCCCACAAGCCGGCTCCAGCCTGGACCCAGGAGGATGCGGCCGGTGATTGATTCACTCGCCTCTGACCACACCGCTGGGGAACCGGCTCGGCTCGCCATTCGGGCCAAGCGGGTTCTGGATGTTCAGGGCGGCCGTTGGCTCGCCGACACGGTGGTCGTGGTGCGGGGTGACCGGATCGAGCAGGTCGGCGGACCGGTCCCGGAGGGGACCCCAACGGTCGATCTGGGAGATCGCAGCCTCCTGCCGGGTCTGATCGACACCCATACCCACGTGCTGCTGCAGGGCAACCGTAGCAGCCAAGCCTACGCGGCGCAGATCCTGCAGGAGGAGCCGGCCCACCGGGTGGCCCGGGCGGTCCGCTCCATGGAAATCGCTCTCCGCCACGGCTTCACCTGCCTGCGTGACCTGGGCACGGAGGGTGCCGGCTTTGCCGATGTTGCCCTCCGGGATGCTTCCACCGCCGGGATCGTGAAAGGGCCGCGGATGCTCGTCGCCGGGCCCGCCATCGGCAGGACTTATTCGTATCCCATCCTCGGGTACCGCTCGGACTGGGAGTTTCCGGTCGGGGTGGCCGAGTGTGACGGGGTCGAAGGATGCCGCCGTGAGGTTCGCCGCCAGGTGGCCCGGGGAATCGACTGGTTGAAGGTCTATGCCACTGCGGGCAGGGGGTCGGCCATCACGGAAGATGGGTACGTGGAGTCACCGCCGCCATGGACGGAGAGCGAGCTACGGGCGATCGTCGACGAGTCCCACACGCTCGGGATTCCGGTAGCTGCCCACGCCATGGCCGTTACCGGAACCGAGATGGCGGTGGCGGCTGGAGTCGACTCCATCGAGCACGGCTCAGCCATCCGGCCGCAGACGGCCCTGGCCATGGCGCAGCGCGGCATCCCACTGGTGCCGACCCTCTTGATTGGTCCCGAAAAGCAGCAGCGTGGGTTCCTCAACTGTGTCGCCGCCGGGGTGACCATCGTGTTCGGGACCGATCATGGTTTCTCTGAATGGGAGGAAGTGAACCAAGCCTCCGAACTAGAAATCATGGTCGGCATGGGCCTCAGCCCAGCCGAGGTCATTCGCAGCGCCACCATCGCCGCGGCAGAGATGCTGGGCCAGAAAGGGGTGTTGGGTGAGATCACCGCAGGCGCTCAGGCCGACCTGATCGCCTGCCCGGGCGACCCCCTGACTACCATTGCAGCTCTGACGGGCGTGGACGTGGTGATGAAGGCGGGCGTCATCGCCGTGCAGCCTCAGCAGAACCTATTGCAGACCTCACACCCGGAGCCGGGGCCGACTGATCGCCTCCGGTGACCTGCCAGTGGTGAGGCTATCGGCTAGGGTGGTTCGGGTCCGCCCCTCCGACCTGGCGGCCTACATCGAGGCTCGGCGGCAGTAGCCCGGCCCAGACCGCCAGGGCCGCCCTGTGCGTCGATTTGCGGCCCTCCAGCCCTCAGAGGCCCAAAAACCGGGTCATCGAACCTCTGTTCGAGACGTAGCGGGCGATTCTGGAGGGCTAGTGGAAGGTCTCAGTAATCGCTAGACAGTGTGGATTGTGCTTTCCGGTTTCGCTCACCGCCCGGCTGTGTCGACCACGCAGAAGACGTTACCCTCGGGGTCCGCGAGGAGGACGAAATCCTCGCCAGGTTCATGAGTGCGGGGATGCAGGGTCGCTCCCAGCTCGAGCAACCGGCGCACCTCCCCTTCTTGGTTGTCGGTGTAGAGGTCCAGGTGCAAGCGATTCTTCCCGACGCGTCTTTCCGGAACGACCTGCACTGAGATGTTGACGTGCCCCCGCTGGGGATCCCGGAGGATCGCGAAGTCCTCCTCGGGTGGATCTCTGAGCACATAGCGAAGCGCCTGCTGCCAGAACGCCAACATGGCGGGAAGGTCATTGCAGTCGATCACGACAGATCCGACGTACATGTGAACCTCCTTGCGGATGATCCGATCACCCCGAACTGTGCCTGAGTCTCGTTGTCCAGTCATTTCAGAGACGTTCCGGTCGTGCCCCATAAAGTGGTGTAAATAGCGAGGCCAGATTCGTGCTCGAGGTGGGCACGAAAAAGGCCACCGTGCAACCGACCCTATTCACAGACCAGGAGACACGATGACCCCCAACAGCATGCCACTCGACGCCCTGCTTGACTACGTCTCGAACTCGGACCAGGACAGTTTGCGGGAGATCCTGGGGCACACGTTGCAGGCCCTGATCGAGGCCGAGGCGGCCACGGCGGTGGGGGCCCAGCCGCATGAGCGCAGCGAGGGCCGGGTGGGCTACCGCAACGGGCACCGGCAAAGGACGGTGGACACCCGGATGGGGAGATTGGAGTTGGAGATCCCCAAGTTGCGCCAGGGGAGTTTCCTGCCCAGCCTGCTGGAGCCCAGGCGGCGGATTGAGCGAGCCCTGTGGGCGGTGATCCAGGAGGCCTGGGTGCACGGGGTGTCTACCCGCAAGGTGGACGACCTGGTGCAGGCGATGGGCGGCTGCCATGTCTCCAAGAGCGAGGTGAGCCGGATCTGCGGGGAGCTGGACCAGGAGCTGGCGCTGTTCCGGGAGCGGCCGCTGGACGACGCCCAGTACCCGTACGTCTGGTTCGACGCCACCTACGAGAAGGTGCGCCAGGGTGGCCGGATTGTGAGCCAGGCGGTGGTGGTGGCGATTGGGGTGAGGGAGTCCGGGGAGAAGTGCGTTCTGGGGGTGGCCGTGGGTGCCAGCGAGACCGAGGCCTTCTGGCTGGAGTTCTGCCGCTCTTTGGTGGCTCGAGGGCTGCGCGGCGTGCAGCTGGTGATCTCGGATGCCCATGAGGGACTGCGGAGCGCGCTGGCGCGGTGCTTTGCCGGCGCCAGCTGGCAGCGCTGCACGGTGCACTTCCTGCGCAACGTGGTTGCCGCCTGCTCGCGCCAAGACGCTCCCGCGGTGCTGGCGCTGGTGAAGACGGTGTTCGCCCAGCCCAGCCAGCAGGCGGCGAGCCAGGCGATCTCCCAGGCGCTGGAGCTGCTGGAGCCGAGGTACCCCAAGGTGGCAAAGCTGCTGCGCGACGCCGAGCAGGACATCCTCTCCTACCTGGCGTTTCCCACTGAGCACTGGCGTTCCATCCGCTCCACCAACGCCCTGGAACGGGTGAACGCCGAGATTGACCGACGGGCCAAGGTGGTGGGCATCTTCCCCAACAGCGCTTCCCTGCTGCGGCTCTCCACCGCGGTGCTGCAGGAGCAGCATGACGAGTGGCAGGACGGACGCTGCCACTTCTCCCAACAGTCCATGGCGAGGCTGGACCCCGACAACCAAGACCGCCTCACCAACCCCCTGACTGCGGGCTTAGCGGCCTGATGAATCTATCCCTGAGTTCCGCCGGAAATTACACCAACGATGGGACTTGACTGTCGCCCTTCCCCCGGTTCCACCCGAACAGTCCCAGGGGGACGATTCCAACACCATGACGACCGCCGGTTACTCGGGCCTTACAGGGTCTCGACGCCCCCTCGATACACACC